>WNGE01000416.1_pt1 | contig 81679 bp, 94 predicted proteins | sample 5400651 | NCBI WGS metagenome assembly WNGE01 (sample SAMN13153370, study PRJNA577476) | soil metagenome | isolation source: 60 cm soil or saprolite under grassland replicate 2 | place: USA:California | collected 2016-06-15 | reverse complement strand
TCTGCGCGACCTTGTCCTCGGCCCGCTGCATGGCCAGGCCGACGTCGCCCATCTCCTCGCCGATGCCGGAGACCGCCTCGTTGATGCGTGTCTGCGCCTCGGCGGCGGTGTAGGTGGCCTTGATCGTCTCCTTGCGGGTCCGGAACGCCTCGACCTTGGCCTGGAGCCGCTGCGAGGCGTCGACCAGCTTGGCCTCCTCGGTCTTGAGCTGGTCGTGCTGGATCTGCAGGTCGCCGAGCTGGGTGGCGATCGCCGAGCGCCGTGTCAGCGCCTCTCTGGCCAGGTCCTCGCGGTTCTGGCTGACGGCCTGCCGCGCCTGGTTCTCCAGCTTGGCGGCTGACTGCTGGAGAGTCTGCGCCTGCAGCTCGACACGCTTGCGAGAGGTGGCCACAGCAGCTCGAGCTGCCGCTCGTAGGAGTAGTCCAGCGTCTCCCTTGGATCCTCGTACCGGTCGAGCGTCTTCGATGCCTTCGCCTTGAAGATCATCGAGAATCGCTTCATCAAACCCATCGCCCACGCTCCTCGCCGCTGTCGGCGCCGTTCCGCTTCCGGTTTCTCATTTTCGTCCCGATCTGGCAGCGTCCGCGCCGCTCCCCTGGCCACTCCACGGCGCTCCCTAGCAGGATACGACGCCCCGCCCGCCACGGTTGCCGAGTATCCACAGCCCTACCGCCGCAACCTCCACTGTGTACCGGAACGGGTGTCCACCACTTCCACGCCGATGCCGGCGAGCTCGTCGCGAAGGCGGTCGGCGGCCGCCCAGTCGCGGGCGCCGCGGGCCTGCTCCCGCCTGGCGATCAGCTCCCCGGCACCCCGCGGCAGGACCTCCGCCGCGGCGCTGGCGAGGTCCAGGCCGAGGACCCGGTCGAAGCCGGCGACCGCCTGGAACCGCTGGACCGGGGACAGCGCCTCGTCGGCCTCCAGCTCGCCCAGGATCGCCAGCGCCCGCGGCGTGTCCAGGTCGTCGTCGATGGCCGCCCGGAAGCGCTCCTGGTAGGCGGCCGGGCCCACGGCCAGGGCGCCCGTGGCCGGGGCGCCCACGGCCAGAGCGCCCACGGCCCGGGCGCCGACGGCTGCAGTCGCCCCCCGGGTCGAGGCGCCACCAGGCGGGGCCGCCGCGGCGGTCCCGGCGCCGGCGGCCGGCCCGTCCCGCGTCTCCGCCCCGCCCGATGGGGCACGCGCCCACTCGGCCATGCGGTCGCGCAGCCGGCCGAGCGCGCGCTCGGCCCCGGCCAGCGCCTCCCAGGTGAAGTTGAACTGGCTGCGATAGCGGGCCTGCAGGAACAGGTAGCGCACGGCCAGCGGCGAGTGCCCGCGCTCGCGGATGCTGCGGAGGTCGTAGAAATTGCCGGCGGATTTCGCCATCCGGCGACCCTCGGTCAGCAGGTGCTCGCCATGCACCCAGGTGGTCACGACCCGATGGCCGACGACCGCCTCCGACTGCGCGATCTCGTCCTCGTGATGCGGGAAGACGTTGTCGACCCCGCCGGTGTGGACGTCGATCTCCTCGCCGAGCTCGCCGAGCGACATCGCCGAGCATTCGATGTGCCAGCCCGGAAAGCCCTCGCCCCACGGCGAGTCCCATTTCACGATCCGGTCGGGCCCGGCCGCCTTCCACAAGGTGAAGTCAGCGTGGTGGCGCTTGCGCGGATCGATGCCCTCCTGCCGGTGCCCCGCCCGGAGCTGGTCGAGCGAATTGCGCGACAGCCTGCCGTAGGCGGGAAAGCTCTCGACCGCGAAGTAGACGTTGCCGTCCACCTGGTAGGCGTGGCCCTTGGCGAGCAGCCGTTCGACCAGCTCGATCATCGCCGGCACGTAGGCGGAGGCACGCGGGTACGAGTGCGCCGGCTGCAGGTTCAGCGCGGCCGCGTCCTCCAGGTAGGCCCGGGTGTAATGCTCGGCGATCTCGCCTGGCGTCCTGCCCTCCAGCCGCGCCGAGACCAGCATCCGGTCCTCGCCGTGGTCGAACCGCTCGTTGGTCAGGTGCCCGACGTCGGTGATGTTCTGCACCTGGCGCACTTCGACGCCTTCGGACTCCAGCGCGCGGCGGAGCAGGTCGGCCAGCATGAAGGTCCGCAGGTTGCCGACGTGGGCGTAGCGGTACACCGTGGGCCCGCAGGTATACATGCGCAGCGGGCCGGACGCCGGGGCCGCCACCGGCTCCCTGGTCCTGGTCAAGGTGTTCGTGACCTGTAGCATGCAGCGAGGATGTCCCCATCCGCTGCCCGCGGCAAGGCCACCGCCGCACTGGGGGAGGCGATCCTGGCGAGCGACTTGGTACGATCAGCCGGGTGGCCCAGGGTGGGTGACCCCAGGCCCCAAGCGACGATCGGTCGTGAGCGTTTGACGGCCCGGAAATCCCGGTGGTATCCACCAATGCGAGGAACGTGCCCACAAGGGGGTCAACCCGAAGATGACGTACACCATCAGCGAGCCGTGCATCGACGTCAAGGACAAGTCCTGCATCGAAGAGTGCCCGGTCGACTGCATCTACGAAGGCGACCGGATGCTCTACATCCAGCCTGACGAGTGCGTGGACTGCGGGGCTTGCGAGCCGGTCTGCCCGGTCGAGGCGATCTTTTACGAGGACGACGTGCCCGCCCAGTGGAAGGAATTCACCGCGGCCAACGCGGCCTTCTTCACCGAGGGCGACGAGCCCCTCGGCTCGCCCGGCGGTGCCGCCAAGGTGGGACCGCAGGTGCGCGACGCCGCCTTCATCGCCAGCTACACCCCGACCGAGTAGCTCACGGCTCTGCCAATGGCAGCATGCCAGGAGCACCGAAGCGCTGTGCGCCCGCCTCGACCGGCCAGCGCCGGCGTGAGCGCACGGCCAGCTTCGCCAGGAGCGCCAGCGCGGCGGGATCCTCCTCGCCCGGCCGCGCAGTGACCAGCCCAGCCGCCACGGCGCCCTCGAGCCAGTCCTGACCGCGCCCGGTGCGCACGATCGTGAGCGTCCAGCCCTCGGTCTGACCCAGCCCACCGGTGGAGATGTCGGCGTGCTCAGCCGCGAAGTCCGGGCACAGCTTGCAGCCCTCGCGGGTCACGTCCTGCATCTTCTTGAGCGGGATGTCGACCTCCTCGCCGGTGGAGCGCCGCCAGACCTGGAACTTCCCCTTGATGTTGACTTTGGCGACGTCCTCCAGCGGGATGCCGTACTCCTCGGTGATGATCTGCCGCATCCCCTCGTATTCGAACGACTTGGAGCACAGCAGGCCGATCACCAGCTCGATGCGGCGCGCGTACTTGTTCACCCGGCGGGCCTCCAGCGTGCCGTTGACAGACGCCTGGCAGCTCATCCCCACCAGCGCCAGGCGCTTGAGGCCGCGCCGCTCCGCATCCTTCATCGCCAGCGGGTTGGCCGCGTAGGTGTAGCGCGAGCCGGCCGCCTCCAGGACCTCCTCCCGAGTAGTGGCAAGGAACGGCTCGCAGTCCCACAGCCTGGTCCCCGAGAGCCGCGAGGTCAGCGCGCCCTCGATCCGCCCGGTCTCCAGCCCCCAGATCAGCAGGGCCGAGACCAGCCCGCCGTCCTGGCCGCGCTCCAGGACCTCCGGCTCGGCCGCCCGGACCAGATAGACCCCCCGTTCGATGCCTGAGACCTCGCCGGCCTCCCGCAGCCGGCCGAACAGCGCCTGGTCGGACTCGACCTCCCAGTCGCGGAAGCGAGGGCAGGCGCGCGTGCAGATGTCACAGCCGCGCTGCCCGTGCGAGCAGTCGTCGGCGGCGGTGGACAGCTCGACGTTGAAGGGGTGGTAGGTCGTCGAGTGGTCGTACTCCAGCACGTCTCGCGGGCAGGCCATCACGCAGGCCGCGCATCCGGTGCAGAGGTTCGTCTCCACCACCTCGTGGTAGAGCTCGTGCCATTGTGTCTTCCCGCTGTCCTCCGCGGCCATGCTTCCTCCGTCGAACCCGCGACCGGCAGTATCGTTCCCAGGCTAGGCGAGCTCGCCCGAACACGCTGGAGTTCTCGTCGGCGGCGCCGACCCTTTAGCCTTGAGGAGTCCCCGCGCCGCCCGCCGCGGCGCAATCACTGGAGGCGAGCGTGAAGCTGTTCCGACTGAGCGAAAGCCAGCGGCCCCTGGCGGTGCGCTCCACCGCGGTCGCCGTGTCCAGCGCCCTGGTGCTGGCCGCCCTCGGCAGCGTGGCGTTCACGGTCGCGTTCGACGACTCGCTGGCCTCAGGGCTGGCGACCTTCGCGATGTTCGGCGGGCTCGCCGCGCTGACCGCCGGCGTGGTCGCGTGGGAGCTGTCCTCCCGGCGGTCCTGTCCCCGCTGCGGGATCGAGAACCCCGCGCCGCGGACCTGCGTCGCCTGCGGCTACGACCTGCGCACCCGGCCGCGGTTCGCCTGCTCCGAGGGACACCGGGTGGCCTACGAGCCCGGCCTGTGCGACTGCGGCCGCCGGCTGCTCGAGCTGCGGCCCATGCCGGTCGGACGCCATCTCGCCCGCGCCTTCTGGCTCGCGCTCGGCGTCTTCGGGCTCATGCTGCTGATCGACGCGCTGCTCACCTGGGGCAGGTAGGGGACGGCCCCGAGAGGGGGTTCCCGGGGCCGTACCAACCCGTTCGATTCGGGCTATGAGCCCTCGGTGGCGATGTTGCTCGCCGTGATCGTGTTGCCGGACCTGGTGCCGATCGCCGTCGCCGTCTGCCCCGTGCGGAGCTGCGCCTGCGGCTGCTTGAAGTCCCGGAACCCGTAGCGGGTGTCCGAGTTGACCGCGAACGTCGTCGCCACCTTGTCCGAGCTGGTGATCGTGATGCTCGAGCCGGACAGGGCCGTCACCTGCCCGCGCGCGATGACGAAGGTCTTCACGCCGTTGCCGGTGTCGACCGTCGTCTCGCTGTGCAGGAGCTGGCCGCCCAGGCGGGGGCCGAGCAGGCCCCGGCGCAGGCCGGGGAAGCCCTTGCGCTGGTTGTTGCCCTGCGCGTTGCCTCCCTGGGTGCCCTGGCCCTGGGCCTGCGCGAACACCAGGTCGTGCAGCGGTGCGGAGTCCGAGCCGCGATCGCTGTTGTTGGCCGCGAACGCGACACCGCCGGCGGAGAGGGCCAGGACGCCGGCGACGACCCAGCCGAGCCACGCGGCGTGCCTGCCGAGCCTCTTCATGAGCTCACCTCGTGCAGATCTTGGGAGGGATTGTCGCGACGATCCTCACCCGGGCAGGTCAGCGGAAACAGCGACGATTGTTCGGAGACGGTAAAGCCTTGAGGCCATGGCTCGGGCCTCGGCCGGGCTCAGGCGCAGAAGTCGTCCGGCTCCAGCCGCAGCATCTCGACCGGCTCGCCCCGCTCCAGGTGCTGGTCGAAGATCGTCGCCACGTCGGCCTCGGTCACCCCGCCGTACCAGACGTTGTCCGGTACCACCAGTAGGCACGGCCCCGCCAGGCAGCCCTCCATGCAACCCGTCGCGACCACCTTCACGTCCTTGGCCAGCCGCCGGCCCTGCTCCTCGCGCAACTCGTCGAACACCAGCGCCGCCCCACGATCGAGGCACGACCCTTTCGGATGCCCCGCTGGCCGCTGGTTGAGACAGACGAAGATGTACCGTTCTGGCTGGCCCACGGAAGTTCCCCTCGACGACCGGTGCGTTTGGCGCCCAGGCTACCGCCCGTCGTGGGTGCGTGTGGCCTGGTTGGTCGTGCTCGTCGTCTCCCGCTCCGTACGCTCATGGCGCGAACAGTGATAGGGAATCCAGCACCATTGCGATCCGCGTGAAGTCGCTGTCACGGGTCCACAGTTCAGCGTGCACCCGAACCGCGGCGACGGCGATCTCGATGTCGGTCAGCGCCGTGGTAATTCCCTGCTCGCGCAGCCGTGCCGCGACCTCCCCGACCCTGGCCCACTCCGCACGGCCCAGATCAGCCCACGGCAGCGCGTTGAGCAGCGCGATCAGTTCGGCTCGGTGGGCTGGCGGGGTGCCGGCCACAAGCTCGGCGACCACTGGGCCGCAGACCACGACCTCGCCTTGGGCCAGCAGGTCGTCAAGTCGCGCCGCCTTGCCGGTGCGGCCGCGGCGCAGGTATTGCACCCACACCGATGTGTCGGCAAGGACCGTCACGAGCGGCGGTCGTGTGCCCGGCTGGTGGTGGACACGTCCTCGATGTCGAGGGTGCCGGCCAGGTGACGCAGGCGGGAGACGGCGTCCTCTGCCAGGTAGGCGCGTAGCGCTGCCTCGATCGCCTCGGTCTTGGAGCTGCCGGGGTAGCGGGCGAGCAACGCGGCGAGGAGGTCGTCGTCGATGTCGAGAGTAGTCCGCATAGCGCCAGTATGGCAGATCGGATGGCAGATGGGCAACGGGCGCTCATCCCCGCTCATCCTCGATGGCACTGCTCGTGTTTGGCGCATCGCTACGCCGCGAAGTTCCCTCGACGACCGGTGCGTTTGGCGCCCAGGCTACCCCGGTGTGGGGGCCAGGAAGGCGGCGTAGAGGCGGGCGTAGGCGCGGGCGGCGGTGACGAGCTCGGCGACGGGGACGCGCTCGGCGGTGGAGTGGGCCAGCGAGAGGTCGCCGGGACCCAGGACGATCGCTGGCGTGCTGGCTTCGTGCACGAGGATGCGGGCGTCGGTGGCGCCGCTCATGCCGATCAGGTAGGTGTCCAGGCCGAGGGCGTCCAGCGCGCCGGTGGCGGCGCTGACGACCGGCGCCTCGGGCTCGACCTCGCAGGGGACCTCGAAGGCCGTCTGGTGGACCTCGGCGTGGAAGTCCGGGTCGGTGGCGCGCAGGCGCTCGATGATCGTCCGCAGCTCCGCGGTGACCTGCTCGGCGGTCTCGCCTGGGAGGGTCCTGCGGTCGACCTCGATCTCGCACCACGCGGGGACCATGTTGATCTTGTCTCCCCCCCGGATGACGCCGACGTTGACGCTGGGCCCGGCGAGCAGGGGATGCGTCCGCTCCCAGACCTGGTCGAGCACGGCGGGGACGAGCTTGGCCATGGCGGCGATGGCGCTGACGCCGTCCGCCGGCCGTGACCCGTGGGCGGCCCTGCCCAGGGTGCGCATGAGGTACCACGCGGCGCCACGCTCGGCGATGGCGGCCCGCATGCCGGTCGGCTCGGCCACCACGGCGGCGTCCGCGCCAGCCAGCCCGGCCCGCAGCAGCGCCCTGGTGCCGTGCGGTCCGAGGGTCTCCTCGTCGGCGACGAGCTGGAAGGAGAGCCGGCCGTGCCAGGATGCGCCACTGGCGACCAGCGCGCTGGCGGCCTGGAGGGCCGCGGCGATCGCGCCTTTCATGTCGCAGGCTCCGCGGCCGTGCAGGACGCCGTCGGCGACGACCGCCTCGTACGGCGGGTGCTCCCACGCGTCGAGCGGGCCGGCGGGGACGACGTCGAGGTGGCCGTTGACCGCCAGGGTGAGGCCGGGCCGGCCCGAGTCAAGGATGCCCACCAGACTCACGCGCCCGGGCGCTGGCTCGACCTCGACCACCTGGCAGCCGAGCGCGTCCAGGTAGGGGCGCACGGCCGCCGCGGCCGCACGCTCGTCGCCGGGCGGGTTCTCGCTCGGCACTCGCACGAGCTCCCTGGCGCACTCCAGCAGCGCGGCGGCGTCCAGCGCGGCATCCAGTGCGGGGCCGGGGTCGGGCTGTGCGGTCGGGCGATCCACGTTCGCCTCCGGAGGGTCGGGGACAGCAGGGAGCAGTCTATTGGGACGCGGTGGCACCATGGCGGCAGGATCGTCGCGCGCGGGGAGGACCGGTGACGGAGGCCGAAGTTCGTCAGCTGCTGGCGTCATCGAAGGTGATCGCCGTGGTGGGGCTGTCGCCGAACGCGGATCGGCCGTCCAACCAGGTCGCGTGGTACCTCCACCATCAGGGGTACGAGTTGTACGGGGTCAATCCGGCGTGCGGGGACGACGAGGTCTTCGGAGTTCCGGTGCTGGAGAGCCTCGATCAGGTGCCCAAGCCGATCGACGTCGTGGACGTGTTCCGCAGGGCGGAGTACACGCCGGAGGTCGCCCGCGCCGCGGTCGCCGTCGGCGCGCGTGCGCTCTGGCTCCAGCTCGGCATCAGCAGCGCCGAGGCCCGGGCCATCGCCGAGGCCGGTGGGCTGGCCTACGTCGAGGACCGTTGCATGAAGGTCGAGCACGCCCGCCTGCTCGGCCCCGACGCCGCCCGCCGCTGACCCGCCCGGGCGGGTCGGATCAGGCCAGGCCGCGGCGGGCGGTGGCGGGGGGGCGGCGGCCGATGATCGCCTCGGTCATGCGGAGGGCGCGGACGGTCGGGCCGACCTCGTGGACGCGCACGATGCTGGCGCCGTGCAGGACGCTGACGACCGCGGCGGCCAGGCTTCCCTCGACCCGCAGCTCCAGGGGGACGTCCAGCGTCTCGCCGATGAAGTCCTTGTTCGAGAGGGCTACCAGCAGCGGGTAGCCCAGCTCGGTCAGCTCCCCGAGCCGTCGCGTCAGTTCCAGCGAGTGATAGGTGTTCTTGTGGAAGTCGTGACCGGGGTCGACGATGATCCGCTCCGCGGGCACGCCGAGCCGGACCGCGAGCGCCGCGCGCTCGGCAAGGAAGTGCTTCACGTCCGCCACCACGTCCCGGTAGGCGCTGCGGTGCGGCCGTGTGCGGGGCGGCCCGCCGGTGTGCATCACCACCAGAGCTCCGCCCCGCTCGGCCGTGACCGTTGCCAGCTCGGGATCGTGCAGGCCGGACGGGTCGTTGACGACGTCGGCGCCGGCGGCCAGCACCCGGCGGGCGACGCCGGACCTGAAGGTGTCGACCGAGATCACCGCGTCGGTCCGCGGCCGCAGCGCCTCGACCACCGGCAGCACCCGCTGCAGCTCCTCGGCTTCGTCGACCTCTGGCCCGGGGCCGGCTTTGACGCCGCCGACGTCCAGCCAGTCCGCTCCCTCCGCGAGCGCCTGCTCTGCGGTTGCCAGCGCGGCGTCGAACGCGAAGTGCGCGCCGCGGTCGTAGAAGGAGTCTGGCGTGCGGTTGATGATCGCCATGACCGCGACCGCTCGGGAGAAGTCGAAGGTCCGCCGCCCGAAGGTCCGTTGCATGGGACCATGATGCGGCATCGCCGGCCCAGGAGGACGAGATGAGGGCGTGGGTCGAGGAGCGGGTGGCGGTGGCCGCCCCGGTCGAGGTCGCGTGGGCGGCGCTCACCGACTGGCAGGGCCAGTCGGGCTGGATGATCCTCACGGCCGTGACCGCCGAGCCGGGCGGCCACCGCGTCGGCGAGCGGCTCGACGCCTTCACCGGGATCGGCGGCGTCGGCTTCCACGACCGGATGGAGGTCACCCGCTGGGATCCGCCGCGCCGGGTCGAGGTCGCCCACCTCGGCAGGGTCGTGCGGGGCACCGGCGCCTTCGAGGTCCGGCCCGCTCCCGGCGGCGCGTGGCTGGTGTGGGTCGAGGACCTGGACCTGCCGCTCGGGCGGGCTGGCGGGCTCGGCTTCACGGTGCTGCGGCCGGCCTTCCAGCTCCTGCTGCGGCGCAGCCTGCACCGGCTGGCCAGGGAGGTGGAAGCGCGTCCTCGGGAGGTCGGAGGACGGCCGGCCGGGTAGCATCATCTGCCACCCGCGAGCCGCGCCCACGGAGGCATCGATGGCCAACCTGCTGCGGGGTGGGAGGGGTCGTCCCCTGCACCCCGCGCTCGTGCACTTCCCGATCGCGTTGTATCCGGCGAGCCTCCTGTTCGATGGGATCTCGTACCTGGTCGAGGACGGCAACCCGTTCGTCAAGGGCGCGTTCACCCTGCTCGTCGGCGCGCTGGTGGTTTCGGTCCTCGCCGTCGCCGCGGGCTTCGCGGACTTCCTGCGGATCCCGGCGGGGGGCGGCGCCTGGAGGCTGGCCGTCGCCCACATGACCCTGCAACTGGTCTCCGGCGGGCTGTTCCTGGCCAACACGATCCTGCGGAGCCGCGACCTGGACGTCACCACCAGCCCCATCGGGCCCGTCATCCTGAGCGTCGTCGGGGTGGTCATCATGGCGACAGGCGCCCTGCTCGGCGGCGATCTGGTCTACCGCCACGGCGTGCGCGTCGAGGCCCGCCAGGACCAGGAGCTCGACCCCGATCCCGAGGAACCCCCGCCCGCCCGCGGCGACGAGCACCCCGCCCACTCGTAGGCCGCCGTCGGGCTACGTGCCCGGTTCCCGCCGGGCGCCGCGCCGGCCCTGGGCCGGCCGCCGTCGGGCTACGCGAAGTCGTCGAGGTCGGCGGCCTCGAAGGGGATGCCCTGCTGGTGACCGAGGCGTTCGAGCGCGGCCAGCACGCGGCCAAGGGCCAGCACCGCGCTGGCGGGGTCGATGGTCGGGGCGAGCAGGCGGCGGTACTGCTCGGTGAATCCCTCCGGCAGGTCGGACATGGTCGCCACGGCCTTGAGGGCATCCCCAGCGTCGCGGTAGGCCGTCCTGCGGACGAGGCCGATGACCAGCGCCGCGAGCATGGCGCCCTCCTTGACCGCCAGCAGCGCGGCCGGCAGGTCGCCCGACAGCTCGTCGGCGCGCGCCCTTGCCTCCCAGGCGGCCAGTTGCGCCAGGTCGAACCCCGCGGCGGTCAGGAACGCCTGCGGCGGGCTGGAGGCGATCGCCTCCAGATGGGCGTCGCGGAGCTTGCCGAAGAAATCGGTGGGGTCGTAGATGGGCTGGTGGTTGAGGTACTGGTCGGCGGCCAGCGGCCACAGCGGTCCGATCTGGGCAGCCTCGTCGAGGTAGAGGTCGGCCGGGATGACCGCCACGTCGATCACCAGGCCCTGGTAGCGCAGGGCCCGGGCGGGCACCTGCGCGTCCTCGCCGGTGGTGATGACCGAGACCTCGAGGTCGGTGGCGCCGGCCGCCATGGTGCCGTGCCCGTCGCGGCGGGTCCCTGTCCCGTGCAGGCCGACCGCCAGGATCTCCGCCTGCCCGTGGGCGGCGAGGAGGCGCTCGGCGAGTTCCCGCGCCACGTCGAATGCTTGGTGATCACTCACGCCGCGGACGATACCGGAGTCCCGCGCCGGGTAGGATGAGCGCCCGGAGCGGCCGGACCGACGGGGGAGGGGCACCGCGCTGTGGAGATCGAGGCGATCATCGAGATCCCCAAGGGTTCGCGCAACAAGTACGAGGTCGACCACGAGACCGGCGCGGTCTGGCTCGATCGCATGCTGTTCACCGCGACCCAGTACCCCACCGACTACGGCTTCGTGCCCGACACCCTCGCCGAGGACGACGACCCACTGGACGTGCTGGTGCTGCTGGAAGAGGCGACCTTCCCGGGGTGCCACATCCGTGTCCGCCCGGTCGGCGTCTTCTGGATGCGCGACGAGAAGGGCCCGGACGCCAAAGTCCTGTGCGTGCCGGCGCGGGACCCGAGGTGGGAGCAGGTGCGGGACCTCGGTGACCTGAACCCGCACCTGCTCGACGAGATCGCCCATTTCTTCGACGTCTACAAGACGCTGGAGCCCGGCAAGCGCACCGAGACCCGGGGCTGGGACGGCGCCGAGGTGGCCGCCGTGGTCATCGAGGACGCTCGCCGCCGCTTCGGCGACCCGTCCAGCGCGGCCACCGGAGAGTAGTAGCCGGCCCGGATCATCCTGGTCAGCAGGACATCCCCGGTCCGCGGCGTGATCAGCCGCGCGTCCACGGAGGCCCGCAGGATCCCGACGGTGCCGGTGACGCGTCCGGTCCCCACCCGCCTCGCCGCGACCTGGCGACCCAGCCGCTCGTCGACGGCCACGGACCAGCCACGCGCCGCGGCCGCGGCCAGCGTGGCCCGCTCGCCGGCGTCCAGCGGCGCCACGCCGCTGTCAGCGGTCGCTCGCTCCGTCTCGGTCGCGGCGATGAGCAGCAGCTCGCAGCGCCTGATCATCCTGTCCACCAGGCGTCGCGAGTTCTCGTCCTCGAGCTCGTCGCGGACGTCGACCACCAGGTAGCGGGGCGGCGGCACGCAGCGGACCAGCAACCCCAGGCGCCCGATGGCGCAGAAGTTGATGAGGACCGAGGTGTCAAAGCCGATCGGGCTCGGTGGAAGGTGCACGGTGGGGCCTCTCGTGCTCGAGGAGGGGCTGGTCGAGGAGCAGGGCCACGTCGGCCTCGGGAAGGTCGAGCAGGTCCGCCAGCCTGCCGGTGGAGATCCGCCCGCAGCGCCAGGCCTCGACGGCCACCGAACGGAACCTGGCCGGCTCCGACTCGGTGTCGCCAGGCTGGCCATCCGGGTGGGACGGGCCGGCTGTGTGCCCGAGGCGCTCGTGACGTTCGAGGCGGGCGCGGCGCCGGTCGTCGATCCAGCCGATATCGGCGAGCCGCGCCACGACCTTGCGGAAGCTCGCCCCGAAGTCGTAGCTGAGGCGGGTCACCCGCTCGACGGTGATCTCGGCGGGGGCGTCGAGGTCCGCGAGCCGGGCGGCGATCCCGTTGGGCGGCAGCAGGAACGCGTCGGCGAAGGCGCCGGCGCGCAGCTCGTCCAGCTCGCCGGCGCGGAACGGTCCGCACACCCCGCCGCTGACGTCCTCCTGGTCGACGAGCAGGTGGGCGTAGGCGTGCGCGGCCGCGAACCGTCGTCCGGCAGGCGGGCGGTCGCGGTTCAGGATCACGCATGGCCCGAGGCCCTCGGAGAACAGGAAGCAGCCGGAGGCGCGAGACCTCGGATGGAAGGCCTGGATGGCCACCTTGACGCCTTCGCGTTCCAGGAGGCTCACCACCGAGGGGATCGCGTCACCCTCGCCGAGCCCGAGCCGGCTCCGCTCCTCGGCGGCAAGGCACTCGCCCTGCTCGGTCGGCTGGCCGGCCGGCAGCGGATAGGTGGGGAACTCGTAGCGCTGGGCACCCAGCGCCGAACGCTCCAGCCACGCGTAGTAGGCGAGCCAGTCGCCGACCTCTTCGATGACGATCAGGTCGCGCTCGTCCACGCGGTAGTCGGAGCGGAAGTACCGGATCGGCGGCGCACCGGCCGGTTCGACAAGGCAGCGTGCGGACGGCTTGTGGTAGAGGCGGGCCAGCTTGCCCAGCTCGAGGGTGCTCACCCTGCGCCGCCCATGCTCGATGCGGGCGACGTCCGCGCGACGGACCGCCAGGACCGTGGCGACCTGTGCCCGCGAGAGGCCCGCCACCATGCGGGCGCGGCGGAGTCGTTGCCCGAACTCTTCCTCGCTCATTCGATTGCTCCCAGGATGTATCGGAGGCGTTCGTAGGGAAACAACCTTAACCGTGGGCAACGGGAAGATCCATGGGCTCGAGAACGATGTGGATAACTTGGGCGCGCGGTCGACCCTGGCGTCGTCTACGATCCCGAAGGGGGCCCGCCCGGCCATCCCGCGCCGATCACGGAGGTGTTGACGTGACACTGGTCATCAACGGTCTCGACGAGCTCGAGACGCGCGCCGGCGCGGACCTCGGCCGCTCGGAATGGATGCAGGTGACCCAGGAGCGCGTCGACAAGTTCGCCGACGCCACCGGCGACCACCAGTGGATCCACGTCGACGTCGAGGCGGCCAGGTCCGGCCCCTTCGGCGGGACCATCGCGCACGGGTACCTGACCCTGTCGCTGATGATCCCGATGTTCAGCGAGCTCCTGAACGTCCAGGGGATCCGCATGGGCATCAACTACGGGCTCAACAGGGTGCGCTTCCCGACGCCGGTGCCCGTGGGATCCCGGATCAGGCTCGCCGGCAAGCTCGCCGCCGTCGAAGAGCTCTCCGGCGACTCGATGCAGGTGCTCGTCGACCTCACCGTCGAGCTCGAGGGCAGCGCCAAGCCGGCCTGCGTCGCCCAGGCGATCTACCGCTACTACGCCTGACCGCCCGTGGGCGCTCAGGCCCCCAGGAACTCGGGCGGGCGCTTGTCGAGGAACGCGCGGACGCCCTCCAGGTGGTCCTTGGTGCGGCCCGCCGCGGCCTGGCCCTGGGCCTCGGCCGCCAGCGCCTGGTCGAGATCGTGGTCGACGTTGGAGCGGAGCAGCGCCTTGGTGCCGGCCAGGGCGAGCGTCGGCCCGGTGGCCATCGCGACCAGCGCCTCCTCGGCGCGGGCGGCCAGCTCCTCGGTCGGGTAGACGCGGTTGACCAGGCCGATCCGCAGCGCCTCGTCGGCGTCCACCCAGTCGCCGAGCAGCGCGATCTCCATGGCCTTGGAGAGGCCCACCAGCCTCGGCAGGTGCCAGGTCGCGCCGGCGTCGGGCACCAGCGCGATGCCCGAGAACGCCAGCCGGAAGCGCGCCGCCGAGGCGGCCAGGCGGAGGTCGCAGGCCAGCGCCAGCGACATGCCGGCGCCGGCGGCCACGCCGTTGACCACCGCCACGGTCGGTTTGGCCATGCCGGCCAGCAGACGGATCGCCGGAGCGTAGTGCCGTTCGAGCAGCGCCGGGAAGTCGGGAGCCTCGCCGGCGTTGTAGGCATCCCGCAGCTCGCGGAGGTCCTGGCCGACGCAGAAGCCCCTACCGGCCCCGGTGAGCGCGACCGCTCGCACGGCGTGGTCGCCCGCGGCCGCCTCCAGCGCGGTGATCAGCGCCTCCTTGAGGGCGACGTCGAGCGAGTTCAGCGAGTCCGGGCGGTTCAGCGTCAGCCAGGCGACGCCCGAGCGGTGCTCGACGTCGAGCCCCGGCCCGCCGCCGGCGACGGCCTGCGCGGTCATGCCGGGGTCCAGCTCTCGTGCAGGACGTCGGCCGTGTAGAAGGTGACCAGGCCCTTGGCGAAGGTCATGAGCTGCTTGCCGGCCTCGGCCGCCTCTGGGCTGGCGAGCCCCGCCCGCATCGAGGCCGCGTCGTCGTAGTACATCTCGGTGACGATGTACCAGGGGCTCTCCCCCCGCATCGCGCCGGTGACCCGCGTGACCTCCGTCCGGCGCAGCCCCGGGGTCTTGGCGTTCAGCGGGAGGTGGGTGTCGAAGTAGGCGCGGTCGAAGGCTGCTGGATCCTCTGGTTTGGAGAACATCGCGACCAGCTTGACCATGCGGGCTCCTTTGTCCGGGCCGAGTTCCGCTGTCACCCGCGTACCGTATCGTGCCGGGTCAGCCGCCACACCACCTCGATGCCCGACTCGCCGGGGGCCGCGGGTAGCTGGCGCCGGGCCCGCCGCTCGACCTCGGTGAAGCCCAGCCGCCGCGGCACCCCGCCACTGCGCGTGTTGGACTGGTCGTGGATGATCTCCACCCGGTCGACCTCGGGCAGGGCGAACGCCTCGCGGACCAGGGCGGCCACCGCCGCGGTGACCAGGCCTCGGCCGGTGTGCGCGGGATGCAGCCAGTAGCCGATCTCAAGCCCGTCAGGGCCGATCCGGCGGACCAGACCGCAACTGCCGACCACCGCACCGCCGGTGGCGATGGCGTACTGGTAGGCGTCCCCCGACGCCCAGTCCTGCTCGGCCCGCGCGGTGAACCGCACAGCCTGGTCGTGGTCGTAGCCGGTTGCCCACGGCATCCATGGCCGCAGGTGCTCCAGCGACTCCATGACCACGCGATAGGCCGCGTCGGCGTCGCCGGCTCGCCAGCGGCGCAGGCGTACCTGCCCATTCGTGAGCGTTTCCGAGGGCTGGTCCATCAGCCAATAGTCGCGGCCGGCGGGCGACCGAGGCAACCCATTTCCCAGGCCGTCCGCCCTCGGGGCCGCTCCCGCCGCAGGCGCCCCATACCCTGGTGCCCCCAGCGACCGTCCCTCAGAAATCGCCGCCGCCGCCGAAGTCGCCGCCACCGCCGAAGTCCCCGCCGCCGCCGCCGAAGTCGCCTCCACCCCAGTCGCCGCCGCCGTTGCCCCCGTCGCCGCCGTTGCCCCCGTCGCCGCCGCCTCCGCCGAAGCCGCCGTAGCCGCCGAAGCCGCCGTAGCCGCCGAAGCCGCTGAGCAGGTTGCCGATGAGCAGGCCGCTCAGAAACCCGCCCCCGCCGAAGCCTCCGAAGAAGCCGCCGTACCAGGGACCGTAGTATGCGGGAGCCTGGTAGAAGGGGACCTGCCGGTCGTTGACCATCACCTGCCGGGTGTCCGGCTCGATGCCGTTGTGGACCTTATAGGCGTCCATGGAGCAGGCAGGGACGGGGCGCGGCGCGCCGCCGGGCGGGGCCCAGGTGACGTCCTCGACCGAGGGCCCGTGCCGTGGGTCGAAGAAGCAGGGCGGCCGGCGCTCCGGCAGGGCCTTGCCCTCCAGCACCGCCTTGGCCGACGCCATGTCGAAGCGCCCCTCCTCGAGGGCGGAGCTGACCAGCGCCATGTCCTCGACCCTGCGGGTCCGGTCGAGCGCGTCGGCGGCCTTCTGGTAGGCGTCGACCGCCCCGCTGTAGTGGCGCACCGCCTCGGGGTTCACGTCGGGCATGCGCGTGTCGATGTCGAGCGCCCGGATGTCCTCGCCCAGCGCCACCAGGTCTTCGTTCGCGGTGGCCTTGACCTGCTGGAGCTGCCGCTCGCGCTCGCGCCGCCTGCGCCTCGAGGACAGGATCAGCGCGCCGACGCCGACCACTACCAGCACCGCCAGCGCGATGCCGACCACGGCGCCGGCCCCGGAACCCGACCCCGAGCCGTCGCTGGAGGTGGCGTCGCCACCCTGGGCCGCCGCCACCTTGACCCGGTCGACGAAGTCGAGGAGCACGGCCTGCGTGCCGTCGGCGCGGTGGGCCTGGAACGCTTCGTCCGCCGCCTTGGGGACCACCCCAGCGCGCAGGCCCGCATTGGCGCTGCCCGCCCTGAACTGGTTGCCGGCCACCACGGCGTAGACCCCCGGCTGCTTGAGCTGGTCGGCGATCTGCTTCGCCACGGCGCCGGCGTTGCCGCCGCCCTCGCCGAGCGCCGCCTGCGGCAGGACGGCCACGTAGATCGGCACGCGCGAGTCCTGCTCGATGCGCTGGCGCAGCTCGGTCTGCTGAGCCTGGGTCAGCTTCCGCTCGGCGGTATCGCTGACGTACACGGGGTCGGTCGCCAGTCCCTTGGCGGCGGCGTCCACGTACTGCCCGGCCATCGCGGGGCCGGACAGCAGCAGCACCGTGGTCACGGCCGCGATGGCGGGCAGGGCAAGTCGGAGGAGCATGCGCCTCGACGGGCGCCTCCGGGTGGTCATCTCAAGCTCCGCTCTCGAGTCACTTGTCCGCATCCGTCCCATACATCGCCAGGTGGAATGGCTGCGGACCCTGCACCCATCCTCCCCGTAGTGGTCGCCTTTTCGCCACCGGGGGTGACCCTACGATTCCGCCGGGGGGAAGCCGCCGGCCTCGACCACCACCTGGACCACGCGGCCCTCGCCGGCCAGGCGGCCGTCGCGCCAGGCCTCGACCCGGCAGACCAGGCGACGATCGCCCTGCTCGACGGCGCTGGCCAGCAGCTCGACGGTGGCGCCGACCGGGACCGGCACGAGGTGGCGGCACCAGATCTCGGCGCCGACGCCCTCCTCCTCCGGCTCCAGCAGGCCGAGCAGCACCAGGCGGGCGGCGTACTCCATGTCGCGGACCATCGCGGCGGTGCCGTAGACGTGGTGGACGACGCCGCCGGCGAACGCGGCCACGTCGGCCTCGGTCACGGTGTGGAGGTGGCGGGCGGCCGCGGAGGAGCCCGCGGGCCTCATCCCTCGGTGTCGGTGTCGTGGCCGGCCGGCCGGATCACCAGCTCGGTGTCGGCGCCGGGCTGCCGGTGCCCGATGTCGGCGCCGCCCGGATCCAGGATGCCCGTGTCGGCGTAGGAGACCGGCAGGTAGCCGTAGCCGCCGCCGAAGGTGTTGAGGCCGCCTGCGTAGCCGTCGTCGAGCGCGCGGCCGAGTGGGAAGCCGTCGACCAGGCCGGCAGCGGCCCCGCCGAAGTAGCCGGCGAACCACGACTCGAAGTGGGGCGGCGCGTCGTAGAAGGGGATCTTGCGGCCGCCGGCGCTCACCTGGCGTGCGGCGGGCTCGACCCCGTTGGCAATGCTCCACATGCAGCTCTCGCAGGCCGGCACCGGCCGGGGCGGGCCGCCCTGCGGCATCCAGCCGACGTCGTCCACGGAGGGCCCATGGCGGGTGTCGAAGAAGCAGGGCGGGCGCCGCTGCGGGATCTCGCCTCCCTCGAAGCGAGCCCGCGCCAGGGTCATGTAGTAGCGCCCGGCCTCCAGGGCGGTGCTCACCGGGGCGAAGTCGTCGGGGCCCTGCGCGCGCTCGAATGCCTCCACGGCCTGCTGGAACGACTCGTAGGCGCGGGTGTAGTCGCGGGTGGCCTGCAGGTTGTCGCTCTCGGCCTCCAGCCCCACGTCGAGGTTCCGCAGATCGTCGCCGAGCGCGACGATGTCCTCGCGGGCCAGCGCCCGCACGTCACCGAACCCCGAGGTCCTGCCCGAGCGCCGGCGCCTGAACAAGTTGACCACCACCACGTTGACCAGGGTGACCAGGATCAGGCCGCCCACGATCAACGCGATCGGGCGCACCAGGGGCTGGTCCCAGAGCGTCTGCCAGAAGGACTCGCCGGCGGAGGCGGCGGCGTCCGCGCGACCGGCGAAGTCCAACATGGTACCGGCCAGATCACCGCGATGGGCCTGGTTGGCGGCGCGGACCGTGGTCCCGGCGATGCCAGGGTCGAGCTTGTCGCTGGCGGCGCCGGTGTGGCCGCCCGCCGACACCGCCACGGTGCCGCCGCCGCGCAGCGCGGCGACGATCGCCTGCGCCAGCCGGTCGGCGCTGCCGCCGGCCTCGCGGAGCGCGGCGGCCGGCAGCACCGCGACGTAGATGGGCGTGCCCGCCTGCCTGATCCGGTTGCGCAGCGCGGTCACGGAGGCGGCCGGGATCGCGTTCCTGGCGCCGGCGTCGACGTACACGGGATCGCGTCCCAGCGCCGAGACGGCGCGGTCGACGTAGCGGCCGGCCTGGGCGGGGCTGGCCAGCAGCCCGACCAGCGCGAGGCTCCAAGCCAGCGGGACGAGCAGCCGCAGACGGCGCCTCACCGCGCCGGCCCCCACCGCGCGGCGGCTCACCGCGCGACCCTGTACCGCACGGGGTTCCAGCGAGCGGTCGCTCGGTGGGCAAGTCGTAATGGTGCTCATGGGCCTCTTCGCTCCGGCTCGCAAACGTCGGCCGCGGGGCCGCTCGCTCATTGTGGCCGTTCGCGCGGCTCCAGGAAATGCCCCAACCATCCTGATCGGCCCGCTGACGTCGCCGGACCGGCACTTGTCCGGGCAAGCCGGTAGTGTCAGCCGCGGCGAAGTTGGTGTGCGATGCCGGGATCGGGGTGGTGATCGGGTGGCGGTCGGGACGGGCGAGGAGCCGCGGCGGCGGGTCTCTGCGGACTTCCTCAAGTTCTGGGCAGGCCAGACCGTCTCCAACCTCGGCAGCTCGGTGACGTTGTTCGCGTTGCCGCTGCTGGTCTTCAAGCTCACCGGATCGCCGCTGAACCTGGGCGTGACGAGCGCCACCAGCTTCGTGCCCTACCTGCTGTTCGGGCTGGTGATCGGCGCGTGGGTGGACCGCGTCGACCGCAAGCGGCTGATGATCGCCACTGACGTCGCGCGGGCGCTGCTGATCGCGGTGATCCCACTGCTGGCCGACGCCGGGCAGCTCCGCGTGGGCTGGATCTACGTGGTCGCCTTCCTCCAGTCCACCCTGACGATCGCCTTCGACTCCGCCGAGTTCGCCGCCATTCCCAGCCTGGTCAACAGCAAGGACGACCTGGTCACCGCCAACGGGCGGATCCAGGCCAGCTACTATGCCGCCCAGGTGGCCGGCCCGCTGCTGGCAGGGCTGCTGATCGCCACCATCTCGGTGCAGCAGGTGTTCTGGCTCGACGCGGTGTCGTTCCTGCTGTCAGCCGCGTCGCTGGCGATGGTCCGGCGGCGCTTCAACCTCGAGCGGGGCCCCGAGGGCGAAGGCGTCGGGGCCGCCGCGCCCGAGCGTCGCGCGATCTTCCGTGAGGTCGCAGAGGGCCTGCGCTACGTCCTCGGCCACCCGGTGCTCCGCAGCATCTCGGCGATGATGGCGATCATCAACCTGCTGGGCAGCACGGTCTACGCGCAGCTGGTGCTGTTCGCCAAGGATCGCCTCGACGCCACCGACACCCAGGTCGGCGTGCTCTACTCCGCCGGGAGCCTCGGGGTGGTGGTGCTGTCGCTGGCCGCCGGCCGGCTGCGCCGGCGCTGGCCCTTCAGCAAGGTCGCGCTCAGCGCGCTGGTGCTCGACGGGCTGGCGACCGTGGCGTTGTCGTTCACACGCTGGTACTGGCTGGCCCTGCCGCTGTGGGCCCTCACCGCCGGTCTCGGGATCCTGTTCAACATCAACACCGGCAGCCTCCGGCAGCAGATCGTCCCCAACGAGCTGCTCGGTCGGGTGATCAGCATCGCCGGCGTGCTGGCGTGGTCGGCGATCCCGGTCGGCACCCTGCTCGGCGCCCTGGCGATCGAGCGGACCGGCAACGTCGCCCTGGTCTTCGGCGTCATCGGCGCGCTGGTGGTCGTGGTCGCGCTGGCGTTCTCGCTGTCGCCGATCGGCCGTGCCGAGCGGTACCTCGAGGCGCCCGCGGAGCAGTCCGCCTGATCGACGCCGCGGAGCAGTCCCCCTGATCGTCGCCCCCGGACTATCCGCACGTATGGCGGCAAGGCCGGCGATGGGCCCTCCTGCACCCTTGCCTTGCCGTTCCAGAAGGCACACTGTTGAAGAGCGCGGCGCTGCACCGTGGCGCAGGGAGGGGGCGCATGTCGAATCTCGACATGCTCACTCGCCGAAACGCGACAGGCCGCCGTTGGCGCGGACCTTGGCGAGCATCCGCCAGAAGAAGACCAGCGCGCCGACCACATAGGCCAGGTCGAGCAGGGCTGCGGCACCAAGTGTGTTCCATGGCACCCCATGACCGCCGAGGACCGCGCGCATGCCCTCGAACACGTAGCTGGCCGGGACCGCCTTGGCGACCCACTGCATGGCGGTCGGCAGCACGCTGACCGGGTAGAACACCGCGGCGAACGGCTGGAACGCGAACGCCATCGACCTGCGATAGACCGAACAGAGCGGACTACTGCCGGCGCTGCTCTCGGTCGCCGCGGGCCAGCCATTCGTCCACGGCGGCCTTGCGGTAGCGGGGCCTGGAGCCGGCCCACTCGACGGGCGGCCCGGTGCCCTCGCGGCGCCAGCGGACGGCGGTCGACAGCGACACGCGGCAGTAGTCGGCCAGCTCCTGCTCGGTCATCAGCTCTGGTTGCTCCGCCATGCGGTGGAGGTTAGCGACAGGCATCACAGCTAGTCGAGAGCCCTCGCGCCCCGTTGACAGGCAATAGTCGGCGGTGATTTGCTGTACATGGAAATAATCGGAAATGGAAAGAGAGGCGTGCAAGACGCGCTCAGGGCGATCGGCGCCCTCGCGCTGGCCGTGGTGGTCTGCACGCTTCTGGGCATAAGCCTCGGCCTGGCGCAGAGCCGATGACGGCGGAGCCGGCCCGGACGTCGGGGCGCAGCCGGCGCCGCGGCCGGCTCCCCAACCTCCAGCACGACCCCAAGACGACGGCCTGCATGGGGCTAGAGAACCCACCCGAGACGCGGCGTGATCTCGCCGCCAGTGCTCGCCTGCGGGAGTCCTCCGGGGCGCTGGGAGCGGCCGGACAAGACGAGCTACCCCCAAACCTCCTACTCTCACCACTACCACCAGCGAAGGCATGGGGCACGAGCGGTGCAAGGGGAAGACGCTCGTTCCCAGCCGGGCGGCGCCGCGGTGGCACGATCCCGCGGCGTCGCCCTATCCAACCTGGAGGGGTATGAAGTTGCTGAGCCTCCAGCGCCCGCCCGACCCGGCCGAGCGGGAGGCGATCGCGCGGCTGTTCGACGAGCTGCGCCGCGCCGCCAACAGCGACCTGCCGACGGCGGCAGCCTGGCGGCTGCTCGGCATCATCGCGGCGATCGCCGGGATGGGCGCCTCGGACGTCCGGGCGGGCGTCGGCGCCGAGCTGCTGCATCGGCACGCTGACAGCCTTGCGGAGGCGGTCGCCGCGCTGGAGCGGGGCGGGCGGTGAGCCGGCCGGCGTCGGCCGCGGCGCTCCGCGAGCTGCTCCGGGTGATCGGCGCCGCGCTCGACCTCTCGCCGGACGACCAGCCGGGCAGCCTGCTGATGGCGTCGTCGGCAGTGTGGGCGGCGCTGAAGACGCTCGCCGCCCATGACTTCGACGCGGACGCGGTCCAGGCAGCGACCCGGGTGCTCCGCGCGCTCGGCGGCGGGTCGCCGGGCGTCGCGTAGGAGCCCAGCAGTGTTCCGTGTCCCGATCGACGCGGCGGAGCCGAGCTTCGACCGGACCGTCAAGGTGTCGCTGCGCCGCTGGTGGACTGCCAGCCAGGCCGAGCGGGCCGAGTGGGCGCGGCGCCGCCAGGTGGCGGCCGAGGTCGCCCAGGGCGGCCAGCTCGCCCGCACCGACACCGTCCTCGCCCGGTTGGCCGCCCGGATCTGGACGCGGCGCGACGACCGGTGAGCGGCCCAGGACCGAGTTTCACCGCTCGGCGCATGTCTCGACCACCGGACGCGCAGCGGGCCGCACAGCGGCCTGTAGTTGCGGGACGGTCCCGGAAGTGGCGCCGGGCGCAGGTCGCGGCCGAGACGATCAACGGCGCGCGGCCTTGCCTCCGGCCGGCGCCCAGCGGCCCGGCCGTCCGCGTTGACGCCCGACGCCACGAGGTTGGCGGGCGGCCACGCGCTTAGGGCCACGTGACCGCCCGCCGTGGCTGCCAACCGCGCGCCGGTCGTAGCCGGCGCCGTGGCAGTCCGGGCCAGGGCAACCACCAGACCGCGCCTCGATGCGGACCCGAACCTGGCGCGTCCTCCGCTCAGCTCGCGCTGTTCACGCCCAGCTTGACGGCGCCCGCGTCATCCGGAACCCCGTCCAGGCGCTGAAACCCGATCACCTGCTGCTGAAGCTGGTCAGCGAACCGCTCGACCAGCTTCAGGATGGTCACGTCGGACAGGCTGCGGCGGATGACGTAGCCGGCGCCGAAGTTGCCGAACGCGATCGACTTGGCGTTGGCCGCGGGCACGGGCATGTCCCTGTTGACCAGGACCGGCCAGCCCAGCGCGAGTACCGGGCGGCCCTCGGTCACGATCGGCGCCTGGGCGGTGTCCTTGACCTTCCGCAGCGCCTGCAGCCCGAGCACGCTGGCCATCCAGCCGACGTGCGGGCCGAGCGTGGTCGAGCCGGGCAGCCCCGGGCCGGGCTCGTCCAGCGGCTCCAGGTACTCAGGGTCGACGCTGGCGATCAGGTCGACCAGGCCGTCGTAGGTGTAAGTGGCGGTATTGCCGACCGCGAACGTCACGCCCGTCGAGGCGTTGGGGATCAGCCCGGTCGGCTGGGCGCCTGCGCCGGTCCCGTTGGTGGCGTGCGCGTTGAACGCGCGAGCGATCCGGCGGCCCAGCAGCAGCAGCGCCAGGTAGTCGACGAACTGCGGGAAGGCATCCGACGCGAGCTGGTAGCTCAGCCGGACGGGGTTGGACGTGTACATGAACGCGCCGAGCGCCTTCGAGGTGAACGTCGGGTCGGTCTCGGTCGCCGCGGTGCCCTCGGCCAGGATCGCGCCGCTGTTGGCGGTGTCGTCGGTCGCCGGCCACTGGAGCGGCTCGCCGGCGTCCAGGTCGACCACCGTGGCGGCGCGGATCATGCTGGAGCTGCGCCGCAGCGCGACCGTGAGCTTGTCCAGGAAGCCGGGCGGGACGGTGAACCCGCCGATAGCTCCGGAGCCGACGCCCAGGGCGGCCCGGGTCTCCTGCCAGTCCTTCACCTGGATCAGCAGCTCCGGCGTGCGCTGGTTGGCGTCGGTGGCGCCGCGTCCGGTGATCGCGGGCGCCTTCAGCCAGGCTTCCCATGCCTGCCGGTAGGCGTCGCTGGACACGGCGCCCCACGAGTCGCGGTAGTGCGCGGAGCCGCGCACGATCCAGTCAGGGTCGGCGGCCTGCATGGCGCTGGCGGCGGCGATCCGCCGCGCAGCGTCGGGGCTGGTCGGGCCGAAGCGCTTGAGGTACTCGGTGCTCTGCCGCGGGTCGCGCGGGTCCATGCGGGTCCTGCTCACGTGTTGCTCTCCTCCCGTGTCTCGCGGACCATGCGGGCCGCGTCGTCGACGGTGATGGATGGGCGGCCGGCCCAGTCCGGCGCGACCTGGTAGCCGAGGGCGTCGAGGCGGCGGGCCAGGTGGTCGTCGGGCCAGCCGAGCTGGGCGGCCAGCTCGCCCACGGTCACGCGGTAGCCGCACGGCGCCGGGGTCGGCTGGGCGCTCACGTCGGGTCTCCCTGCTCGGCCGGCGGCGCTAGCCACGGGTACACCCGCCGATGGAACGCCACGAGCGCGGGGTCGAGCGCGTCGACGTCCGGGCGCTCCGGCGGCGGCGGCGCGGGCAGGCCACGGCCGCGCAGGGCGCTCCGCGCGTAGCGGTCCAGCTCCCAGCACGCCTGCGCCAGGCTGGTCAGCGTCTCGGCCTCGGCGGCGGTCGGCTCATAGGTGAATGCCTGTTGACGCTGCGCGGCCGTGGCATCGGGGTACTGGTGCTCGTACTCGGCTAGCTCCTCGGCGGTCAGCGTCCGCGCGATGGAGATGCCCAGCCGCCGCACAGCCAGCTCCCAGACCAGCGCGCCGACCGGGCCGAGGTAGGCCGGTGCCGGCGGCAGCGCGCCGGGCGCCGTGTCGGTGGTGGTGATCGCCTCGGCGGCCTCGCTGATCGCCGACGCCATCGGCTTGCGCTGCCCCTGACGTGTCATGTCGGAGTCTCCTCTCCGAGGTCGAGATGCAGCTCGCGCAGTAGCCGCGCCATCGCCAGCCGGCTGGAGCGGGCCACCTGGACGCCCGCATGCGGGACCGTGCGGCCGTAGCGGTCGGTCTGCCACTCGCCGGCCTCGGCCACGGCCTGCTCTGCCCGCTCGGCCCGGTCGGCCTCCCTGCAGGCGGCCTCCAGGGTTGTGACCCAGCCGGGCGTCACCTGGTAGGCGCCCGCGATCCGCGCCCACAGCGCATGCCCGGCCGGCCCGAGGTCGCCGGGCATGACCGGATCGGCGCCCGCCTCGGGCGCGGTCGAGGTCGAGGCGGCCAGCGCGGCGGCGCGGTCCTCGGCCACGCCGCAGGCGCCACGGCCGGCCAGGTGCCGGTCGAGCCGGCGGAAGCGCCCGGCGCAGTACGGGCACACCCGCTCGGGCCGTGGGCCGCTCATGGCATCCCCCAGGGTCGGTAGGACCATTGATGCGACCTTACGGCGGCGAAATCCCTGCTCGTCGCCGCTTCGCGGCCCACCGCGGCGTCCGGCCGCATTGGTCCCGGCTTTCCTAGTGCCCTGCTGCGGGTCGCGGTCGGGCATATCGTCCAGAGTTTCGCATAGGGGTGGGTCTGTCCGCGGTGTACGAGTCGACCGCAGGCGTCCTGTCGACCGTCGCCAGGCCAGCGTCGCCAGGCGAGCGCTGGCAGGTGCGGGCCGATAGGTGACCATCACCAGCACGGTCACCGTCATCGGTTCCCTCACCCCTGGCCCAGGTCGCGCCCCTTGATTTGACACCGCCATGGGGGGTTGGAAGAATCCCTTCCATGGGTACGCCTCGAATGACTCTCCACTCCTTGCGGGTCCTCAAGGTGTTCGCCAACGCCCCCCTTGAGGAGCACTACGGCTTGGAGCTTTGCCGCGCGGCAGAATTGCCGGGCGGCACCATTTATCCCATTCTCGCCAGATTCGAGCAGGCTGGCTGGCTCACAAGCACTTGGGAACAAATCGACCCTGTTGCTGCTGGCCGGCGACCTCGACGCCTCTACCGCCTGACCTCCTCAGGTGCCGAGCAGGCCCGGCAAGCGCTCAGCGAGGCGCAGCAGACCCTATTCCCATCCCCCGTTGCCGGGCCACGTCCCGAGCCTGCCTGAGGTGACCAGTTGACAAGTCGGGAGGCACCAGGCGGCGACCCCCCCAACGCCGCCGCACCCGCCCTAGCAGTGGATACAGCAGTGCGGGTGCAGATGCTGGAGGCGGCGCTCGCGCAGGAGCTGGCGCGAATGCACCAGCTCGCCGAACAGCTGGCGCGCGAGCATGCACGGGCCGAGAAGGTGGCGCATTCGCTGGAGCGAACGCAGAACCGGATCGCAGTGAAGGTCAGGGTGGCGGCACGCCAACTCTGGATCGATCGCGCAATGGATGCCAAACGGATCAGCGAGTTGGCAGGGCTGCTCAGGAAAATGCGGGAGCTGGAGCCGGAGTCGTACCGGGTCCAAGTGCAGGTCCAGACCTCGTCGCAGGCGTTGGAGCGAGCGCAGTCGCGCGTACAACAGTTGGAGCGGGCGTTGGCGTTGGCGATGGCGCAGGCGCGGACAGCCGCACGGGCGAGCGCGTTGGCGCGGGCGCCCAGGTTGAGGGCAATTGCGACCGCTCGATTCCTCTGGCGGTTGCTGCATGCCCGCCGGGGTCTATGGCACGGATTCGTCCGTAGCCTCACGCTCGGCATGGGCGTGGTCACGCTGCTGGTGTGGATGTTGCCGAGGGCGGATCGTGCTCGCTGGAGGCAGGACTCCTACTCCTGGCTGCAGGAGTTGAAGCACGAAGGGTCACCGCTGCTTGGCACCGCCATTCGGATCGCGCTTCGGATTCCCTGGCTGGCTCTGGTCCTGTGGACGCCACCGACGGGGCGGTGGCTGGCACGGCTGAAGCCGCTGTGGATCGGTCTCGGAGCGTCGGCTGCGACGTTCTTGGCTGGCTTTGCGGGGCTCGGCCAGTCACCAACCGACGGGCAGGTGAGGTCGCTTGTCGCTGCGGCGCTGCTTGCCGGTGCGGTGGCCGGGTCGCAGGCATACAAGGGGCGGCGATCCCGCAGGCGCAGACGTTAGCGTTGATGACGCGGGCTGCGCATGGGCGGCCGAGCGCTCATCGGGTAGGCTCCCACGTTCACGCGTTCTCGTGGTGGCGCCTCGGCTCTGGCCGGGGCGCTGCTGCGTTCAGGGCTGCTCTGGCGGGGTCGGCCTCAGGTCGATCCCTTGCGCGCGGAGAAGTTTTCGACCGCCCTCCCATCGCGCGCTCGGTCGGCGCCGAAAGCGATTTGCAGGCACCGAGCCGAGGCGCGTGTCTCAGCAGCACACCCGTTGTGTAGGCAAGGCAGCTCAACGGTGTTGGAGACGTCCCGCCGTCATTTTCCATCCGGCCTTGTCGGCAAGGCGCGCAACGGGGCTGCTGGCGCGTTGCTGGCGTGCCAGGTGGGCCAGGAAGATGACCTGCCGCGGTGCGCGGCCGAGCAGCCGCAGTCGGCCACTCGGATACACCCGGGCGACGCACACGTCAGCGGTGTGGTCACCCACGAGGGCGATGTACCAACGGCGGGCAAGCTCGACCGGGACGGCGGTCCAGTCGTCGGGAAGGCGCCGGGCGCGGGTTGCCGCCAAGGCGGCGCGGGCCATGAGATCCTCGGCCTTGGACGCCTCCCACGGCGGGTACGGTACGCTGCGGCTTCTCAATCCCCGCGCGGCGCCCTCGCTCGGAGAGCGCGGCCGGTTCACGGACCGTCCTCGATCTGCGGCCCCGCGTTCCGCTCGCTACGCCAGCGCGTGACCGCGTCGTCGATCTCGGCCGGGGTCGCTCCCGAGCGTTCCAGCTCACGCACCAGCGCCATGTACTCGTCCATCTGGGCGATCTGCCTTGAGCGCTCGGCCTCCAGCTCGGCGCGCGTCTTGCGCCGGGGGACGGCTCGACCGATGCGCCCGGCGCCGCGAGCGCTTGAGCGCGAGCGAGCGGCGCCGGGGCCGCGCGGCAGCGCGGAAGGTTCTTCTTCCTGGTTCACTTCCTGGTTCGGGGGGCCTGAGGCCCCGGTTCCCGGGATCTGAGGCCCCTGTTCGGGAATCTGAGGCCCCGGTTCATCGGTCCGCTGACGGACCTTTTTGCCGCCCTTCGGCTCCCGACGAACGGGGGCCTGAGGCCCCGGTTCGGGGATGACGATCTGGTAGCTGCGCCGATAGCCCGTGCCGCCCGACGTCGGGCCGCCGCGCTTCAGGTAGCCCTTGCGCTCCAGGCTGGCCAGCACCTTGACGACGTTCCGGCGCCACATGTTGCAGTCGGCCGCCAGCGTGTCGAGGCTCGGGTCGCAGCGGCCGGTCCTCGAGTTCCACCGCTCGGCCAGGTTGGTGATGACGCGGTACTCGGCCAACGCCCAATCACAGTCGGGATGCCGGCTGTACGCGACGACCTCCACGAGCAGGGCCTTGCCCACGGCGGCTTACCCGGCCTGCTGCTGCTCGACCTCGGCCGGCGCGGCGGCGGCCAGGGCCTCGGCGACCATTGCGGCGACCTTGGCGATCGTCTCCGGGTCGGTGATGGTCGGGCCGAGCCCTTGCGTGGCGCGGCTCCGAGCGGCTCGGGCGTGCGCCTCGTCGGCGGTCATGCGCGTGCGGGTCTGTCGTACCACGGTCCGTTGTCTCCCCCATGCCAGGGACGCTGGCCGCAAGGGAAACCAGCGTCCCGAAGGGACAAGGCGCTGAGGGGACAACGGACACGGGGGCGGCTCCAGGCGGTAACCGGCCAGGCGGTTACCGCCGAGCCTCAGAGGCACATCCCTGAGCCACGACGATCACAAAGCCGGCGCGATGGTAGCGAGCCCATCGCGCGACTACAAGAGCCGATCGGGGCCGCTGACCTGCGGATTTAGGACGGTCCCTGATCCAGGGGGCGCCAGCGCAGCGTCAGGTCCCGGTCGCCATCGAACCGGTAGCCGCGCCCGACGGGCCGGACCACGACCTGCTCCAGCGCGAACGCGACGACCGCGCGCTGCTGCTCCATCGACCAGCCCTGCCATGCGGCCTGGAGCGCGTCATAGCCCTCCGGCAGGTCGACCGGTAGCCGCTTGGGTGTGGCGGTGGTGATCTCCGCCTCGACCTCGTACAGCCGCGCGACCACGCGGCCGAGTGCCCGCTCCAGCTCGGCACGGTCGGGCAGGTGCAGGTCGGTGGCGGCGAGCCCGGCCTGGTCGACGGCCTCGAGCAGGTTGCCGAGCGCGGTCTCCTTGGTGCGGAGCGTCTCGTGCTCGTTCAGCAGCGCCTGGAGTCCGTTGCCGGCGGCTTTCGCGCCGAGTTGGCCGCGGAGCTGCGGCCCCATAGCGGGGTCGTCGTAGGCGGCCAGCACGAGGTCGCGCACGTAGTCCTCCAGCGGGTCGGCGAAGCGTGCGACCTTGCCGCAGCCGCCATGCTGTGACTCGCACCGGTAGGTCCGGCGGCCCTTCTGCTTGTGCGGGCGCAGCGGCCGGCCGCACGGCTTCCCGTCCTCGTAGGTGCCGCCGCAGACGGCCAGCCCACCGGACAGCAGATAGCTCCGGGGCAGCGGGCCACGGCCAAGACGGACGCTCGGCGCGGGGTTGGCGAGCGCGAGCTGGAGCCGCTGGAACGTCTCCGGGTCGATGATCGCCTCCCACACGGCCGGGTAGGTTTTGCCCTTCCAGCGGCGCAGGCCAGCGATCCTCGGATTGGTGAGCAGCTCGCGGACCTCGCGGGCCTGCCAGCCGCCACCACCGGCCCGGGTGACGTGGCGGCGGTTCCAGTCGGAGGCGATCCCGGAGACGGTCGCGCCGCGCTCGACGGCGGCGGCGACCTGGCGGCGGATCTCGGCGGCCTCGGCCGGGTCCTGCACGAGCCGGCAGTCGGCCATCGGGCAGCGGTCGTCGTCGGTCCGGTCGCAGGCGTCGTCGTGGCGGTCGTGGAGCTTGACGCCGTCGATCTGGAAGCCGAACGGGCGCCACTTGCCGCCCCACCAGGCGCCCGCCTCGCCCAGCTCGTTGTGTTTGAGCTGGAGCCGCTCACCGCGTAGCTCGCTCTCGTACTGCGCGGACACGGCGAGGTCGTAGAGCTTGCGGCGGCCGGCGGCCGTGGTCAGGTCGAGCGTGCCGCCCACGTTGGCGACAGTGGTGCCGTGCTGGCGGGCCATCGCCACGATGGCGGAGGCGTCCTCGACGGTGCGTAGGAGCCGGTCGGCCTGCCAGGACACGACGGCGTCGACCTTGCCGGCGCGCACGTCGGCCAGCATCGCCTCGAACTCCTTGCGGTGCTTGGCTTTGACGGCGGACACGCCGTTGTCCACCCAGACCTTGCGGACGCGCCAGCCCTGCTGCTCGCAGAACGCGCGGCAGGGCGGCTCCTGGCGTTCGACGCCAAGGGTCTCGCGGCGGCCTCGGTGCTTGATCTTGCTGATGCGGACGTAGATGTCGGCGACGGTCTCGCCCATGCTGCTTGCCTCCGGGTGCGGCGGCCGTATCACCGGAGCCTAACAGAGATACGCGTAGTACGGGAGATCGCTCATGCGATCACCTCAGCCGACTGCCCGAAGCGCAGGATCACCCCGATGGTCACGATCGCCAGCGCCCAGCCCATCAACAGCAGCAGCGCCATGAACGGCACCAGGCCCGGGCCGAGGCTGAACAGCCCGAAGCCGTACAGCGCCAGCGCGACGGTGGCCATCAGCGCGACGTTGACGACCAGCTTCAGCGCTCCGAAGGCGACCACCCCGGTCAGGTACTCCGCGGCGGTGAGCGGCGCGACGAACACGTTCAGCAGGTTCCGGCTCCAGATGTCCTCGAGGAACGCCATCGACACCTCGGACTGGGAGCGGAACAGCACCTGCCACAGCAGCACCCCGCCGAGCAGCACGGCGACCACCGCGGGGACCTGGCGGGCCTGGAGGAACACCGAGAGGTAGCCCCAGATCAGCAGCTCGACGGTTAGCCAGTAGACGATCTCGAGCATCCTCGGCACGCTACGGCGCAGCACGTAGAAGTCGCGCAGCACCACCGCCAGCACTCGCCGCCGCCGCGCTGCCGCCGACGCCGGCGGCAGCGTCACCACGTCGAGACCGGCGAGGTCGGCCAGCGCACCGCCGCGCGAGGCCCCGAGCCCGCCCACCGCGCTCATCCCCGCGCCACCCGGCGGAGCCGGCTGTGGGCCAGGTCGTTGCCGAATAGCCGGACGAGCCACCGTCAGGAGTGACGAGGCCGAGCAGCATGTGCAGGGTGGTGGTCTTGCCGGCGCCGTTGGGGCCGAGGAGGCCGATGACCTGGCCCTCGCCGACCTCGAAGCTGACGTGGTCGACGGCTGTCACGGGGCCGAAGCGCTTGACCAGGCCTTGCGCTTCGAGGATTGCCATCCGCCGATCATGGCAGGCGCCGGGGACAGCCGCACCTGAGTTTCTGGTCAGAGGCCGTAGCGGTCCTTCATGGCCTCCTCGGTCGGGTCGATCTCGCGCATGCTCTTGGCGCGCAGCCGATCGTTGATCTCCTGAAGGTTCTCGCGGACCAGGCGCTTCTCGGTCTCGGTGATGCGGCCGCGGTGCGGCTCACCGGCGTGGTCGAGGGTGGTGTAGTCGACCTTCGCCCGGCGGGGAGCGGCCGGCTGGGCGCCGCCGCCGTCGGATCGGCTGGCCTTGCCGGGCCGCTGCCCCTGCTGGTCGATCAGCGCCTGGAACAGGACCGCCTTGATGTCGGTCCCGTCGGGCGCCAGCCGGCCGAAGTCCTCGAGGGTGACCGTGAGCCGCTCGCCACGGCGCGACCCGGGCGCGAAATACTCGAGCACCACCAGCTGGGTGGCAGCCTCCAGGTTCTTGATTTCGTCCGGGAGCACGTCGAGCGTGATGGGGCCCTGCTGGAAGTCGGGGTGCTGATGGACGATCAGCCGACCCAGCTCTTCCCCGGCGCCCTCGCGCCCGGAGATATCAGACACGTGAATGACCTTTGTTCCCATTAACCTACCTTCTCCAGCGATAAGGGGCCCCGCAAATTGGGGTGCGCTGATCCTACTATCACGGCCCGACGAACGCGCGAACGGGCAGTCCAGGGCGATCTCCGGGACTCCCCGCGGATATTCCCGCCGGTCGCCCCGGGCCGCGGCCGCTTTTTGTCGGGCGGCTTTGCGGCTGATCAGGTGGCTACCGGGGCACGTAGCGCTCGGGCTCGCGGGTGAACGCGTGGAGGCAGTGCTCGCTGCAGAACCAGTAGCGCTGGCCGTCGTGGTCGGTGAAGAGCTCCGCGCCCGCCAGGGCGACGCTCATCCCGCAGACGAGGTCGACGGCCTGCTCGACCGGCGCCGAGGGCATGGCGGCGCGGCGGTGGCGCTGGAGGATCAGCTCGGCGAGCACCGCGACCGCGATCTCCTCCTGCGTCGACGGGCCGAGGTCCAGGCCGGCGGGGTTGGCCACGCGGTCCAGGTCGCCGTCGCCGACGCCGCGCGCGCGCAGCGCCTCGAACACCGTCGCGGCTCGCTTGCGGCTGGAGACCAGCCCCACGTAGCCGGCGCGGGTCCGCAGCGCGGCAGCCAGCGCCTCCTCGTCGTAGTGGCCCATGGTGGCCACCACCACCGCGTCGTCCGGACCGGCCGAATCCTGGTCCACCCGCTCCACCTCGGCGTCGGCGACCGGCGTGACGTCGTAGCCGAGCACCTCGGCCAGCCTGGCCAGCGTGCGGGCGACCGGGGACGCGCCGGCCACCACCAGCCGCGGCGCGACCCCGACGGGCTCCACGAAGACCTCCAGCCCACCACCGGACGGGCAGGTGCTGACCGCGGCCACCACCCCGGGCGGCTCGGCCACGACCGGCTCGTCCGCCATGGCCGCCTGCATCTCGGCGGGGGTGATGCGCACCAGCCGGGGAGAGCCCTCGGCCAGCGCGGCCAGCGCTTCCCTGATGACGATCGGCTCGGAGCAGGCGCCGCCGACCCAGCCCGAGAGCCGACCGTCCGGGGTCACCACCGCCTTGTCGCCGACCCGCGCGGACACCGGCGGGTCGACGCGGACCACGGTGGCGAGCGCGTGCGGCCCGGTCACCGCCACGGCCGCCTCATCCTCCCGCCCTCACACGAAGCCCTTCTCGTGCATGGCCGCCCAGACCTTGTCGCTGGTGACGGGCATGTCGATGTTGGTGATGCCCAGCGGCGCCAGCGCGTCGAGCACCGCGTTGACGTAGGCGGCCGGCGAACCCACGGTGGCGGACTCGCCGACGCCCTTGGCGCCGATGGGGTGGTGCGGCGACGGCGTCACCGTGGTGAAGGTCTCGAACCGCGGCGTCTCCCACGAGGTCGGCAGCAGGTAGTCGGTGAAGTTCGAGCCGATGCAGTTGCCCTCCTCGTCGAAGGTGATCAGCTGCATCGCGGCGATGCCGAAGCCCTCCGCGAGGCCGCCGTGGATCTGGCCCTCGACGATCATCGGGTTGATGCGCACGCCGCAGTCGTCGACGGCGACCATCTTGCGCGTCTTCCACTCCCCGGTGCCCTTGTCGAGGTCGACGACCACGCAGTAGGTGCCGAACGGGTAGGTCATGTTCGGCGGGTCGTAGTAGTGGACGCCCTCCAGGCCGGGCTCCATGCCCTCCGGCAGGTTCGTGTAGGCGGCGAAGGCGACGTCCTGGATGGTCTTGGCGCGGTCGGGGGCGCCCCTGACGGAGAAGCGTCCCTCCTCGTACTCGATGTCGTCCTCGCTGGCCTCCAGCAGGTGTGCGGCGAGCTTGGTGGCCTTTTCGCGCAGCTTGCGGGCGATCATCGCGGTGGCGGCGCCGCCGACGGGGGTCGAGCGGGAGGCGTAGGTGCCGAGCCCGTACGGGGTGTTATCGGTGTCGCCCTCGACGACCGTGATGTCGGAGGCCGGAATGCCCAGCTCGCCGGCGACGATCTGGGCGAAGGTCGTCTCGTGCCCCTGGCCCTGCGACTTCACGCCGAGCTTGAGGATCGCCTTGCCGGTGGGATGCACCCGCAGCTCGGCCGAGTCGAACATGCGCAGCCCGGCGATGTCGAAGTCGGCCCCGTGCCCGGCGCCGACCACCTCGGTGAAGCTGGCGATGCCGATGCCCATCAGCTCGCCCCGGTCCCACTTCTCCTTCTGCTCGCGCCGCAGCTCCTGGTAGCCGAGCTTCTCGAGCGCCAGGTCGAGCGCGCGCGGATAGTCGCCGGAATCGTAGATCCAGCCGACCGCCGAGCGGTAGGGGAACTGCTCGGGCTGGATGAAGTTGCGCCTGCGCAGCTCCGCGGGGTCCATGCCCAGCTCGGTGGCCGCCTTCTGCACCATCCGCTCGATCAGATAGGAGGCCTCGGTGACCCGGAACGAGCAGCGGTAGGCGATCCCGCCGGGCGCCTTGTTGGTGTAGGCGCCGTCGACCTCGCAGTATGCCGCCGGCACGTCGTAGGAGCCGGTGAAGATGTGGAACAGGCCGGCGGGGAACTTCGACGGCTGCGCCGCCGCGTTGAAGGCGCCGTGGTCGGCGATCACCTTGGAGCGCAGGCCCAGGATCTTGCCGTCGGCCGACAGCGCCATTTCGCCGGACATGTGGTAGTCGCGGGCGAAGCCGGTGGAGATCAGGTTCTCGGAGCGGTCCTCCACCCACTTGACCGGACGGCCGATCAGCAGCGACGCGGCGGTGGCCACCACGTAGCCGGGGTAGATCGGCACCTTGTTGCCGAAGCCGCCGCCGATGTCCGGCGAGATGATCCGGATGTTCTGCTCCGGCAGCCCGGCGACCAGCGCGAACAGCGTGCGATGGGCGTGGGGAGCCTGCGAGGTCATCCAGATGGTGGCCTTGCCCGTTGCGGGGTTGACGTCGGCCACGCAGCCGCAGGTCTCCAGCGGCGAGGGGTGGCAGCGCGGGTAGAAGGTGTCGAGGCTGACCACCCGGTCGGCCTGCGAGAAGGCCTGCTCGGTGGCCTCCTTGTCGCCCTGGGACCAGTGGAAGATGTGGTTGGAGGTCTGCTCGGGCTTGTCCTCGCGGATCAGCGGCGCGTCCGGTTCCAGCGCGCGGTGCGGATCGATCACCGGGGGCAGCGGGTCGTACTCGACGTCGATGAGCTCCAGCGCGTCGTGGGCGGTGTAGGGGGTCTCGGCGATCACCGCGGCGACCTCCTGGCCCTGGAACACCACCTTGTCCAGCGCCAGGACCGCCTGCGTGTCGGCCGACAGCGTGGGCATCCAGGCGAGGTTGTGCGCCGCCAGGTCCCGCCCGGTGACCACCGCCACCACGCCCTCCAGCGCCTGCGCCTGGCTGACGTCGATGCTGGTGATCCGCGCGTGCGCCAGCGGGCTCCGCAGGATCGCCATGTGGAGCATGCCTGGGAGCTGCACGTCGTCGACGTAGGTGCCCTTGCCACGGATGAAGCGGTCGTCCTCCTTGCGCCGCGGGGAGTGGCCGAGGCCGTGGATCGGGGTCTGGGTCTCGCTCATGTCTGGCTCCCGCTCTGCGCGGCGGCCGCCGCCTGCACGGCCCGCACGATGTTCATGTAACCGGTGCAGCGGCAGACGTTGCCGCTGAGCCCCCAGCGGACTTCTTCATCGCTGGGCTTGGGATTGCTGGCCAGCAGGGCCTTGGCGGTGAGCATCATGCCCGGCGTGCAGAAGCCGCACTGGAGCCCGTGCTCCTGCTTGAAGGCCGCCTGGATCGGGTCGAGGGCTCCTCCGTTCAGCAGGCCCTCGACCGTTTGCACCTCGCGGCCGTCGGCCTGCACGGCCAGGTAGGTGCACGACTTGATGGGCACGCCGTCCAGCAGCACGGTGCAGGCGCCGCAGCCGGAGGTGTCGCAGCCGATGTGGGTGCCGGTGAGCCGCAGCTCCTCGCGGAGGAAATGGACCAGCAGCAGCCTCGGTTCGACCTCGGCGCTGTGGTCGGCGCCGTTGACCTTGACGGTGATCCGCATGCGGCTACGCACCTCCGTGGTTGGCGGCCATGGCCGCGGCGTTCCGCAGGCCACGCTCGGTGAAGGTCCGGACGACGTTGCGCTTGTAGTCGGCCGTGCCGCGCAGGTCCGAGTCTGGAGAGGCCGCCTGGGCGGCCAGCTCGGCCGCGCCGCGGAAGGCCTCGTCGTCCGGCTCGGCGCCACGCAGCGCGTCCTCGGCGGCGGTGGCGGCCAGGTTGGTCGGCCCGACCGCGGTGAGGCCGATGCCCGCCTCGGCGATGCGACCGTCCTGCCCGAGGGTGAGCCGCACCGCCACGGCGGCGGTGGCGAAGTCGCCCACCTTGCGCTCCAGCTTGAGGTAGCTGCCCCCGGTGCGCTCGCGGATCGGCACCCGTAGGCCGGTGACCAGCTCGTCTGGCTCCAGGATCGTGGTGAAGGGGCCGGTGAACAGCTCGCGGACAGCGATGGCGCGCTCGCCCCGCCGTGAGCGGGCGAGCAGCTCGGCGCCCATGGCGATCATCACCGCGCCCCAGTCGCCCGACGGGTCGGCGTGGGCCAGTGAGCCGCAGAGCGTGCCGAGGTTGCGGACCAGCGGGTCCGAGATCTGCGGCGCGGCCGCCGCCATAGTCGGGTAGTGCTCGCGGAGCAGCGTCGACCGCTCGGCGTCCCGGTGCCGCACCAGCGGGCCGATCCGCAACCAGCCATTCTCCTCGGAGAGCGTGTCGAGGCTGGGCAGCCGGTTGATGTCGATCAGCACCTCCGGGGCGGCGAACCGCAGCTTGAGCAGGGGGATCAGGCTCTGGCCCCCAGCCAGCACCTTGGCGTCGTCACCGCGCTCGCCGAGCACGTCGAGTGCCTCCTCGACGCTCCGTGGCGCGAGGTAGTCGAACCGGGGAGGATACATACGACCTCCTCTGCCGCGGGAATGCGGCCGTGACGGGATGGTGCCTGTGCCGAACGGGTGCTTCCTGGGGGGTCCCTCCACGAGCGGACCGGTACCTCGAGCGTGACGTCAGCGGCAGTCAGAGCATCCTCCGCGGCGGTCAGGACGATGGTTGCGCGGGAAACAGGATTTCTCAACAGTTGCCAGAAGATTGAGCGTCTTTGACCGTTCGCGTTCTGGCACCTCCCTGCCTCTGGCGACGCAGCGCCCGAGGGCCCCGCTCGCGGAGCCCGGCGTGATGCCGGGGCCGCCCCACGGCGCCAGGCCGGCGTCCGAGCCCGGGTCAGCTGCGGCTGAAGAGGCGGCGGAAGAAGGTGACCAGCGCGGCCCACCAGGCCTTCAGCAGGCCGGCGATGGCGGTGAGCAGCAGACCCCCACCCTGGATCGGCTGGGAGGCTCGCGGCTCCGGGGCGGTCGTGCCTGGCGGCGGTGCCTGGGGCGGGGTGGCGGTGGTGCCCGCGGAGGGCAGCGGCGCGCCGGCGAGGCCGGCGCCGGCCTCGGCCCACGCTCCGGCGTCGGTCCCGGCCGAGGTGGCCGGCGCCCCGGCGCCCGCGCCCGTGGCCCCGGCGCTTGTCCCGGCGGCCTCGGCGGCCCCCGCGGCGGCCCTGGACTCCTCCTCGAGCGTTTCGCGCAGGCCCTGCGCGAACTGACCGAACAGCCTGGTCGACACGTCCTGGATGGCGCCGCGGCCGAACGAGGCCACCTTGCCGGTGAGCTGCACGTCCGCGGTGACCGCCATCCTGGTCGATGACGCCGACAGCGACTCGAGCTTCATTTCGACGCCCGCCCGCGCGGTGCCCCCGCCGCGCACGTCCTTGCCGCTGGCCGTGAGCCGCGCCGTGTGGCTCGCCTCGTCCATCTCGTCGAGCATCGCGCTGCCCTTGTACGACATGTTGATCGGCCCCAGCTTGACCCGGATGGTGCCCTCGTAGGTGCGCTCGTCGACCACGTTGGTGAGCTGCGCCCCCGGCATGCAGGGAGCGATCCTGGGCACGTCGGTGACCAGCGCCCACACACGGTCCAGCGGAGCGTCGACCTCGACATTCTGCTCGATCTTCACTGCCTGCCACCTCCAAGTGCGCCGTTGGGGGTTCCAGATTGTGCGGCAAGCCTGGCCAGCCCGTCCTCGTCGTCCACGTCGGCATCGTCGCCGAGCGCGCCCACCTCCACCGCGGTCACCCAATCGGGGTGGGCGGCCAGCAGCTCGCGTGCCCCGGCGTCCCCGCCGAGCTGGCCGAGCTCCGGCAGGACGGCCCGGTCGAACAGCTTGGGGTTGCCCTGGCGCCCGCCGTAGGAGGCGGTGACCACCGGGCCGGCGCCCGCCCGCCACGCCCCGACCAGTTCCGCGACCACCTTCGGCCCGACCAGCGGCTGGTCGCCGAGGCAGACGACCACCGCTTCCGCATCGCCCAGCGCGGCCACCGCGCGAGCCAGCACGTGGCCCATGCCCGCCTCGAACCCCTCGACCACCAGCGGCTCGGCGCCGTGGAGGTCGACGCGCTCCAGGACCCTACCGGCGTGCGCGCCGAGCGCGACCACCACCCGGTCGAGCGGCGCGGCCTCCAGGGCGCCGAGCACGTGCTCCAGCAGCGGGCGGCCGTCCAGCTCGGCGAGCTGCTTGGGGCGGCCCATCCGGGTGGACCGGCCCGCCGCGAGCACCAGGCCGACGACCGCCACGCCTACACCGTGCCCCGTTCCCGGAGGGTGTGGACCGGTTCCTTGCGGTCGGACAGGCGGCCGCCACGGCGCCCGTGCCTGGAGGCGATCACCTCGGCCATGATCGAGACGGCCGTCTCCTCCGGCGACTTGGCGCCGATGTCCAGGCCGATCGGTCCGTTGATCCTGGCCAGCTCGTCCTCGCCGTAGCCGTCCTGGCGCAGCCGCTCCAGGCGCTCGCCGTGCGCTCGGCGGCTGCCCATGGCGCCGATGTAGGCCACCTGGCTGCCGAGCAGGGCACGCAGGGTGGGGTCGTCGAAGCGCGGCTCGTGGGTCAGCACGCACGCGTAGGTCGAATCGTCCGGCGGGTTGGCTGCCAGGTACTCGTGCGGCCAGGCCACCACCACGTCGTCGGCGCTCGGGATGCGGTCCCGCGTGGCGAAGCGCTCGCGCGCGTCGACCACGATCACCCGGTAGCCGGTCTGGCTGGCGACCCTGGCCAGCGCCGCGGCGAAGTCCACGGCGCCGACGATCAGAAGCTTGGGCTGGGGCGCGAACACGTCGAAGAAGAGCTGCCTGCCGGCGATCTCGCGCACCGCCGATTCCTCGTCGGGCAGCAGCTGGCGGGCGGTCGTGGTGGCCGCCGCGTCGAGCGCGGCGTCGCCGAGCGAGCCTTCCGTCCCGCTGGGGGTCACCAGCAGCTTGGCGCCGACGTCCTGGCCATCGATCACGGTGACCAGCGCGCCGCGCCGGTCGGAGCGGATCAGCTCTCTGACCGACTCCCAGCGGACCGCGCCGGCCGCCTGGTCACCGGCGCCGTCCCGGGGCCGGCCGTCACCGTCGCTGGTCATGCCGGCCACCTCAGGGCACCGGCTCGATGAAGACGTCGATCACGCCTCCGCAGGCCAGGCCGACGCTCCAGACCATCTCGTCGGTGATGCCGTAGGTGACCAGCTTGGGAGGGTCGCCGGCGAGCACCTTGCCGGCCTCCTCGAGCACGGCCGCCTCGACGCAGCCGCCCGAGACGCTCCCGAGCCACCGCCCATCGTCGCTGATCGCCATCTTCGCCCCCGGAGGGCGTGGCGCGGACCCTTTGACCTTGGTGACCGTGGCGATCGCGACCCGGCGGCCATCGGCCTTCCACTCATCGATCGCGTTGAGCACCTCTCGCATGACGCACGCTCCTTGGCCAGCCCCGCTGGCTCCGCACGGCTGCTTGCGACCGGCGCGCTGGACGGTCGCTCCACCTCGGATCAAGAGTACCCGCGCGGACCCCGAGGGCGAATAGGGCGGGCCGCGGGGCGCCGCATGCGCACGTCGAGGGGGTGTGGACAACCGGTTTCTCTGCCGAGATGCCGGTGTTACTCTGCTCTCCGGCTTGGAATCTTAGTCGGCCAACGGAATCGGATGCAGCGGGGCATAGCCGATTCGGATGCCGTGCCTCGCAATCCTGGAAATCGGGGGCGACCGCCCCCGACGCCAAGGAGGTGGCCCTTTGCGGCACATCACTTGCACGGTCAACGGGGTCCGGCGGGAGGCCGACGTCGAGCCGCGCCAGCTCCTCGTCTACTTCCTCCGAGAAACGCTCGGGCTGACCGGAACCAACGTCGGCTGCGACACCTCGTCGTGCGGCGCCTGCACGGTCATGCTGGACGGCAGGTCGGTGAAGTCCTGCACCGTGCTGGCCGTGCAGGCCGACGGCAGCGAGATCCTCACCATCGAGGGCCTTGCCTCCAACGGCCAGCTCCACCCCATGCAGGAGGCCTTCCGCCAGAATCACGCCCTGCAGTGCGGCTTCTGCACGCCAGGGATGATCATGGCGGCGGTCGGCCTGGTCGAGACCGGCGCCAGCACCAGCGAAGAGGAGATCCGCCTCGGGCTGGAGGGCAACCTGTGCCGCTGTACCGGCTACCACAACATCGTCAAGGCGATCCAGAGCGCGGCCGCCACGATGCGCGCTCCGACCCAAGCCTGAGGAGGGTGAAGCATGGCGCAAGGTCCGCCCCCGGGCGAGGCCGCGGCTGAGGAGGGCGCCGTGGGCACACTGCAGGACACCTCCGTCGAGATGGGCAGCTACATCGGGTCGCGCATGCTCCGCAAGGAGGACGCCCCGCTGGTCACCGGCCAGGGCCGCTACGTCGACAACCTCGTGCTGCCCGGCATGCTGTTCGCTTCCATCGTCCGCAGCCCGATGGCGCACGCCCGCATCACCGGCGTCGACGTCTCCGCCGCCCTCCAGATGCCCGGCGTGGTCGCCGCCTACCGCGGCGCCGACCTGGCGTCCGACTGGTCGGCCAGCCTTCCCTGCGCCTGGCCGGTCGCGCCGGACACCAGGATCCCCAATCACTGGCCGGTCGCCCAGGACAAGGCCCGCCTGGTCGGCGACGCGGTTGCGGTGGTGGTCGCCGACACGCGCGCGCACGCGGTCGACGGCGCCGAGGCCGTCGACGTCGACTACGACCCGCTCCCCGCGGTGACCTCGATCGAGCAGGCGCTCGCCGACGGCGCGCCCGTCATCCACGAGGAGTTCGGCGACAACATCTGCTTCAAGGACCTGAAGATCGCCAGCGGCGACGTCGACAAGGTGTTCGCCGAGGCGCCGGTGACCGTGAAGCAGCGCTACTACCACCCCCGGCTGATCCCCAACGCCGTGGAGCCCCGCGGCGTGCTGGTGCAGCCGGTCCCGATCACGGGCGAGATGACCATGTGGTCGTCGAGCCAGATCCCGCACATCCTGCGGACGCTGCTCGCGCTCACGGTGGGCATCCCGGAGTCGAAGTTCCGGGTGATCGCCCCCGACGTCGGCGGCGCCTTCGGCTCCAAGCTCGACGTCTACGCGGAGGAGGCGATCTGCCTGGCCGTCGCGCGCAGGCTCGGCGTGCCGGTCAAGTGGATCGAGGAGCGCTCGGAGGCCTACCTGGCCACCATCCACGGGCGCGACGTCATCCAGGACATGGAGGTGGCGGCCACCGAGGACGGCAAGCTGCTCGGCGTGCGGGTCAAGGTGCTCTGCGACATGGGCGCCTACTGCCAGCTCGTCGCTCCGGGCATCCAGGTGCTCGGCGCGACCCTGTTCTCGGGCGTCTACCAGGCCGATGCGGCCTCCTTCGAGTGCACGGCGGTGTTCACCAACCGGACGCCGACCGACGCCTACCGCGGGGCGGGCCGCCCCGAGGCGACCTACGCGATCGAGCGGATGATGGACGCGCTCGCCTACCGGGTCGGCAAGGACCCGGCCGAGGTGCGGCGGATGAACTTCATCCCGAAGTTCTCCGAGCCCACGCCCAACGTCTTCGGCGCGATGTACGACTCGGGCGACTACGAGGCCGGCCTCGACAAGGCGCTCCAGCTCGCCGACTACGAGGGCCTGCGCCTCCAGCAGGCCGAGCGGCGCCGGCGCGGCGACGCCAGGCAGCTCGGCATCGGCCTGTCGACCTACATCGAGGCGTGCGGCAGCGCCCCGTCGCGTGGGTTCGGCGCGGTGAACTTCGGCGCCGGCGGCTGGGAAGCCGGCACCATCCGCTGCCTGCCCACCGGCAAGGTGGTCGCGGTCACCGGGACGTCCCCGCACGGGCAGGGCCACGAGACCTCCTGGTCGCAGATCGTCGCCGACGCGCTCGGGGTCAAGTTCGAGGACGTCGAGGTGCTGCACGGCGACACCACGATCTCGCCGCAGGGCCTGGACACCTACGGCAGCCGCAGCCTGGCCGCCGGCGGCGTCGCGCTCCAGAAGGCGGCCGACAAGGTCATCGCCAAGGCCAGGAAGATCGCCGCCCATGAGCTGGAGGTCGCCGAGGAGGACGTCGAGTTCGCCGACGGCGCGCTGCGCGTCCGCGGCGCGCCCGACAAGTCCAAGACGATCGGGGACATCGCCTTGTCGGCCTTCCTGGCCCACAACCTGCCCGACGGCGTCGAGCCCGGCCTCGAGGAGTCGGCCCTGTTCGACCCGGTGAACAACACCTTCCCGTCGGGCGCCCACATCTGCGTCGTCGAGGTGGACACCGACACCGGCTTGGTGCAGCTCGTCAAGTACGTCGCCGTCGACGACTGCGGCAACATCGTCAACCCGATGATCGCCGAGGGCATGATCCACGGCGGGGTCGCTCAGGGGATCGCCGAGGGGCTGTACGAGGAGGCCACCTACGACGAGGAGGGCAACCTGACCTCCGGCAACATGGGCGCCTACCGGGTCCCGTCGGCCGCGGAGTTCCCCTCGTTCATCACCGACTCCGTCGTGACCCCCTCCACCAGCAACGCGGGCGGGTGGAAGGGCGTCGGCGAGGCCGGCACCATCGGCGCCCCGCCCGCCGTCGTCAACGCGGTGGTCGACGCGCTCGCGCCGCTGGGCGTCACCAACATCGGCATGCCGGTGAGCCCCGAGCGGGTCTGGCGGACCATCCAGGATGCGAGAGCGGGCTCCGGCAGCCCCGCCACCGACCAAGGAGGCCAGGCGTGATCCCGGCATCGTTCGAGTACGAGGTCGCCACCTCGGCCGACCACGCGATCGAGCTGCTCGGCCGCTTCGGCGAGGACGCCAAGCTGCTCGCGGGCGGGCACTCGCTGCTGCCGATCATGAAGCTCCGCCTGTCAGCGCCGTCCGCGCTGGTCGACATCGGCCGCATCGGCGAGCTCGACTACATCCGCGACGGCGGCGACCACATCGCCATCGGCGCCATCACCTGCCACGAGGACGTGCACTTCAGCGAGCTGCTGCGGCGCGAGAACCCGCTGGTGGCCCACGCGGCGGGCGAGGTGGGCGATCCCCAGGTGCGGCACCGCGGCACGATCGGCGGCTCGATCTCGCACGGCGACCCGGCCTCCGACCTGCCGACCGTGATGCTCGCGCTGGACGCCACCTTCGTGGTGCGCGGCCCGAACGGCGAGCGCACGGTGGGGGCGGGGGACTTCTTCAAGAGCTTCTTCGTCACCGATCTGGGTGAACAGGAGATCCTGACCGAGGTCCGCGTCCCCAAGGTCCCCGGCGCGGGGTGGTCATACCAGAAGTTCCACCCCAGAGCGCAGGACTGGGCTATCGTGGGGGTCGCCGCGCTGGTCGACGAAGGCAACGGCCGGCCGGGCCGGACCTCGGTCGCGTTCACCAATATGGGCGAGACACCCGTGCGGGCCCGGGCGGTCGAGCAGGCGCTCGGCTCCGGTGCCGACGCGGCCACCGCGGCGGAGCAGGCACTGGAAGGGACCAGCCCGCCGAGCGATGCCCAGGCCAGCGTGGAGTACCGCAACCACCTGGCCAAGGTGCTCACCCGCCGGGCCGTCGAGGAGGCACGATCCCGCTGAAGGGAAGTAACCCCAGCCCGGTGACAATGGCACAGGCGCTCTTGGGGGGCCGTGGGGGGAGCTTGCTCCCCCCACATGGATCGAGGACCGCAGGCAGGAGGTCCACACCGACGCTGATGACGACCACGACGACCACGGAGGGCGCCTGCTGATGGGCGCCCTTCCTTTCGAATCGGTCGAAGAGTTGCAGGCGGTCCTCGGGCGCCACGCCTACCTTGCCGACCGCGGACTTGCCACCGCGGTCTGGCTCAGCCTGGCGCTCAACAAGCCACTGCTGCTGGAGGGCGAAGCCGGGGTCGGCAAGACCGAGGTCGCCAAGGTGCTCAGCGAGTTGCTCGACCGCCGGCTGGTGCGGCTGCAGTGCTACGAGGGCATCGACGCCAGCCAGGCGCTCTACGAGTGGGACTACTCGCGCCAGCTCATCGCCGTGCGCGCGGCGCAGTTGGGCGAGCACGAGGCGGACCTGTTCGGCCCGGACTTCCTGGTCGAGCGGCCGCTGCTGGCGGCGATCCGAGCCGGCTCGCGCGCGGTGCTGCTGATCGACGAGCTGGACCGCGCCGACGACGAGTTCGAGGCGTTCCTGCTCGAGGTGCTGAGCGAGTTCGCGGTGACGATTCCCGAGATCGGCCGGGTCGCGGCCGAGCAGCCGCCGGCGGTGATCATCACCTCCAACCGCACTCGCGAGCTCCACGACGCGCTCAAGCGCCGCTGCCTGTACCACTGGATCGACCATCCCACCGTCGAGCGGGAGGTCCAGATCGTCAGGGTCCGCGCGCCGGAGGTGCCGGAGGTGCTGGCCAGGCAGGTCGCGCGCGCGGTGTCCAGGCTCCGCGCCATGGACGTGGCCAAGCGGCCCGGCGTGGCCGAGACCATCGACTGGTCGCAGGCGCTGGCGTTCCTGGGCGCGGAGCGGCTCGAAGCGGACGCCGCCAGTGCCACGCTGGGCGCGCTCGTCAAGGACCACGAGGACCTCGAGCTGGTTCGCGCCAAGCTCGACGAGGTGCTGGAGCCCGAGTGATGCCCGTCCGCGGCGGCGCCGATCCAAACGGGGAGGCGGTGATGGCAGCCACGCTGGAGCTGCGCGGGATCGAACGGCTGGTCGGGTTCGGGAGGCTGCTCCGGTCACGGGGCCTGCCGGTGGGCACGGGCCGGATCCTGGCGTTCTGCCGCGCCGTGGCCGCGCTCGGCCGCTTCGACCGCGACAGCCTGTACCTGGCGGGGCGGCTCACCATGGTGGCCCGCAAGGAGGACTTCGGCGCCTACGACCAGGCGTTCCGGCAGTGGTTCCCGCGGGCCAGGGACCGCCTCATGGCCGAGCTGGCCGGCTGGCAGCCGGAGGCGCGCATCACCATCGAGCGGGAGATCGAGGTACTGGTCGGCGAGGCCCTGTCCGAGGAGGACGACTCCGCCGACGAGGGTGAAGACGGCGACGAGGAGGCGACCATCGGCCTGGTCGCCAGCGGCATCGAGATGCTGCGCGCCAAGTCCTTCGAGGACCTTTCCGAGACCGAGCGGCACGACGCCGACGTGGCCATCCGCCAGCTCGCGGTGATGCTGCCGATGCGGCGGGCCCGCCGCTACCGGGCGGCGTCGCGCGGGCGCCGCTTCGACCTGCGCCGCACCGTGCGCGCCTCGCTGCGGACGCAGGGCGAGCCGTTCCGCCGCGCCTGGCGGAACCGGCGCTCCAAGCGCCGCCCGCTGGTGCTGCTGCTCGACGTCTCCGGCTCGATGGGGTCCTATTCGCGCGCGCTGCTGCAATTCGGGTACGCGGCCGTTCGTGCCGGCCAGCGGGTCGAGGTGTTCGCCTTCGGTACCCGCCTGACCCGGTTGACCAGGGCGTTGCGGCGCAGCGAGCCGGACGTGGCGCTGCGGCAGGTGGCCGCCTCGGTGATCGACTGGGAGGGTGGGACGCGCATCGGCGCCTCCCTCAAGGAGCTGCTGGACCGGTACGGCCAGCAGGCGTGGATGCGCGGGTCGGTGGTGGTGCTCTGCTCGGACGGGCTGGAGCGTGGCGACCCGGTCCTGCTCGCCGCGCAGATGGCCAGGCTCGCCAGGGTCGCGCACCGGCTGGTGTGGGTGAACCCGCTCAAGGGCAGCCCGCGCTACCAGCCGCTGGCCCGGGGCATGGCCGCGGCGCTCCCGCACGTCGACTCGTTCCTGCCCGGCCACAACCTTCAGAGCCTGGAATCACTGTGCGAGGTGCTCTCCTCGTAGCGCCGCCCTCATGGAGGGCGTCGCCATCTGTAGGATGGACGCGCCGGGACCCGACGCGGCGGCCGGAAGGCCCAAGGAGCAGCGGGATGACGCAGCGGATCACTGTGGCGCTCACGGACTCGGCGTTGTCGCTGGACACCGCGTTCCATGCGGTGTGCCTGCCCGAATGCGGCGGGACCGCCCTGTTCGTCGGCACCACCCGCAACCACTCCCAGGGCCACGAGGTCGAGGTCCTCGAGTACGAGGCCTACGAGGAGCTGGCCGCCAAGGAGTTGGAGCGGGTCGCGCTGGCGGCCGTCGAGCGGCACGGGCTCGGCGCCGCCTACCTGGCCCACCGCCTGGGGGTCGTGCCGGTCGGCGAGGCCAGCGTGATCGTGGCCGCCTCGGCGGCGCACCGCGCCGAGGCGTTCGCCGGCTGCCGCGAGCTGATCGACGAGCTGAAGCGTCTGGTGCCGATCTGGAAGAAGGAACGGTGGGCCGGTGGTGGCCACTGGGTCGGGTCGCCGGAGTTCGAGGAGGTGCATGGTGGCGGAGCCTGACCGGGTCATGATCGACAGTTTCGGCCGTGTCGTCCGCGACATGCGTGTGTCGGTCACCGACCGCTGCAACTTTCGCTGCCTGTACTGCATGCCCGAGGACGGCCTGCCGTGGATCGGGGCCGGGGACATCCTGACCAGGGACGAGCTGATCCGCGCGCTGCGCGTGGCCATCGACCTGGGCGTGCACACGGTGCGGCTCACCGGCGGTGAGCCGACCCTGCGGCGCGACCTGGTCGACGTGGTCGCCGCCCTGGCGCCGCTCGGCGTCGAGCTGTCGCTGACCACCAACGGCTACCTCATGGACCGTCTGGCCGGCCCGCTCAGGGCCGCCGGCCTGCGGCGCGTCAACATCTCGGTCGACTCGCTGCGGCGCGACCGGTTCAAGCAGATCACCCGCCGCGACGGGCTGGAGCGCGTGCTGCGGGGGATCGACGCCAGCCTGGCGGCCGGGCTGGCCCCGGTGAAGATCAACTCGGTGGTGGTCCGCGGCTTCAACGACGACGAGGTCGTCCCGATGGCCCGCTGGGCCCGCGACCTCGGCGTCGAGCTGCGCTTCATCGAGTTCATGCCGCTGGACGCCCCCGGTGACTGGACCCGCGACCAGGTGGTCCCCGCCGGCGAGGTCCTCGCGCGGCTGGACCAGGAGCTCGGCCTGGAGGCGCCGGACGCCCGCGGCAGCGCCCCGGCCGAGCGCTACCGCTACCTGGACGGGAAGGGCGCCGTCGGCATCATCGCCTCGGTCACCCGCGCCTTCTGCGCCCAGTGCGACCGGGTGCGGCTCACGGCGGACGGCCAGGTCCGCACCTGCCTGTTCGCGACCACCGAATACGACCTGCGCACCGTCCTGCGTTCCGGCGCCGGCGACGAGGCGGTCGCCCGCTGCTACCTGGACGCGGTGGCGCGCAAGCAGTGGGGCCACCGGATCAACGAACCCGACTTCGTCCAACCCGCTCGCGGCATGTCCCAAATTGGTGGATGAGGTAATCAGGGGGATCGCTATGGCCGAAATCACCAGGTCGGAGAGCGAGTGGCGGGAGCAGCTCACACCTGAGCAGTACAAGGTCCTGCGGGAGGCGGGGACCGAGCCGCCGTTCAGCGGCAAGTACGTCCACGTCAAGGACGACGGGGTGTACCGCTGCGCCGCCTGCGGCGCCGAGCTGTTCAGCTCCGACACCAAGTTCGAGTCGGGCACCGGCTGGCCGAGCTTCACCGAACCGGTGGTGGCGGCCAGCGTGGAGCTCGTGGACGACTACAGCCACGGCATGCACCGCATCGAGGTCCGCTGCCGGCGCTGCGGCTCGCATCTCGGCCACGTCTTCCCCGACGGGCCAGCTCCGACCGGCCAGCGGTACTGCATCAACTCACTGGCTCTCGACCTCGACTCGCCTGCTGCCGATTCGTAGAGAAGGCGGGCGACTCGCAACCCACAGACCGTGCCCGCCCAACGGGTATAGGCTCCCCAGGCTTGGTTGGTCGCCGTCCAGCGCAAGCCGAGAGGAGGAGGGGCGGATGCAGGCAGATTGCACGTTCTGTCAGATCGTGTCGGGTGAGCTGCCGGCGGACTACGTCGACGAGGACGAACATACCGTCGCCTTCATGGACATCAACCCAGCGACACGCGGCCATCTGCTGGTGGTGTCACGCACGCACGTCCCGGACCTGATGAGCGCCAGCGAGGAGGAATGGGTGGCCGTGGCGGCCACCGCACGGCGCATGGCGCGCCTGGCGACCGGCGCGTTCAAGGCGGGCGGGGTCGACCTCGTGCAGGCCAACTCGGACGGGATGGCCGGGGCGCAGACCATCTTCCACCTGCACGTCCACGTGGTCCCTCGCTACCACGACGACCGCCTCGGCCAGTGGTGGCGGCAGGAGACCGCCGACCCGTCGGAGGTCACCGAGTCCGCTCGCATGCTGGTCGAGTTCGCCCGCCGCGACCCCGATCGCGAGCGCGAGCGACCGCCGGCCTGGGCATAGCGACCTTCCAGGACTCCGACCTTCGGGATATAGCAAGACAGCCAAGCGGTTTCTTCGCGCGGGCGCATAGTCCTTGGCGTCCCCTGTCGTTAGAGTGTCACGATCCGCCCGGTGGCGGACGTCTCGTCGTGGCAGGGTGGACCTTCCGGGTTTGGGCACCCCCTTGACCGGGATAGCTGAATGCGATAGGTGGCTCCGCATCGGTCTCGATCCCGATGCGAGCGCCACTCCAAGGGACCAGACACGGGACCGAAAGGAGCAGCCAGTGAATACCGGCTTGCTCGTCGCAATCATCGTTATCGTCGTCGTGGTGCTCGCGCTCGCGTGGATCCTCGGGCGCCAGATGCGCAGCGCGCGGCTCCGCAAGCAGTTCGGGCCTGAGTACGAGCGCGCGGTCAGCGACTCGGGTAACCGCCAGGCCGCCGAGCGCGACCTCGAAGACCGCAGGACGCGCCGCCAGAAGCTGGAGATCGTGCCGCTGGAGGTGCGGGCGCGCGACCGCTACCTGGAGCAGTGGCACCTCGTCCAGGCCCGGTTCGTCGACTCGCCGACGGAGGCGACCCGCTCGGCCGACCGGCTGATCAACGAGGTCATGCGTGAGCGCGGGTACCCGGTGGAGGACTTCGATCAGCGGGCCGCGGACATCTCGGTGGACCACCCGCAGGTGGTCGACGACTACCGCGCGGCGCACGCCGTGGCCGAGGCCAACGAGCGCTCTGAGGCGACCACCGAGGACCTCCGCCAGGCCCTGGTCCACTACCGCTCACTGTTCGAGGACCTGCTCGAGGTCGACGAGCCCGGCGAGCCCCCGGCCCGGGACGCCGACATGACACGCGACGCCGACACGAAGGCGGACGCGACCGCTGGCCGCGACGAGCCCACGACACCGGACGATGCTGGCACCAACGACGGGAGGCCGACGACGGCCTCGACGCCGCCGCAGCGGCGCACCACCGAGGAGGCGCGATGAACGAACGCTACCGCTATGGCTACGGCGACGAGCCTGGGGAGCGTGAACCCACGTCCTCGCGCCAGGGCTCGATGACCGACCAGCGGGCCGACGCCGACCAGGACGTAGCAGCGGGCGACGAGGAGGACGAGGACCGGCGGGCCGACCGCATCCGCGAGGCGGACTCGGAGACGCAGGCCGCGCGGACCGGGACCGCGGCCGGTGACGAGCCGGTCGAGCCTGCGGAGGCGCCGGTCTCCACCGCCTCCAGCTCGGTGTTCGAGGTCGAGGAGGAGGCCACCGGGGCGGCTCACACCCCGACCGGCGAGCCGGACCGGGCGGACACCGGGCCGCAGCGCGAGGCGGCCGGCGAGGCGCGAACCGCCGAGCCGGCGGGCGACGCCCAGGAGCGGCCGCCGATCGCGCTCGGCCCGCCCTCGCGAACCACCGACGAGGCCCCGGCCACCGCCACGCCAGCCGCCGACCTGGACGGCCAGCCGGCGGAGGCGCCGGCGGACGGTGAGCGGACCTCGATCTTCGAGACGGCGGGCACGGCGAAGCCGGAAGCGGCGACCCCGAGGACCGGGACGCCGACTGACGAGACCCCGGCCGCCGTGTCCACCGGCGTGGAGGCCCTGGAGCCGGACCAGGCGGGCCAGCGCCCGCAGGGAACCGAGACCGAGATGCTGGTACCCGGTTCCGGGCCGGCTCCGGTCGCCGCGCCGGTGGACCGCAGTGCGCTGCTGGGCTCGATCGACGCCGACGCCATCCGCGCCCGCTTCCTCGACATCCAGGCCGGCTTCGTGGACGAGCCGCGCCAGGCGGTCCAGGAGGCCGAGCGCTTCGTCGACGAGATGGTCCAGGACCTGGTGAAGGCCCTCGAGAACGAGCGGGCCAAGCTGAAGGGAGCCATCGAGGGAGGCTCCACCGAGGATCTGCGGATCGCCCTGCGCGGCTACCGCGCCTTCGTGGAGCGGCTCCTCAACCTGAGCATGTAGCGCGTGGCCCTGGGCCCGGGCCGAGTGGCCAGGGCCCCGGGCCCGGGCCAACGGCGGTCCGGGCCCAGGCCCCGCGGCTCACGCCAGTCGCGGGGCCAGGAACACCAGCAGGACGGCCGGGTCTGGACCGAGGTTCTTGAGCGCGTGCTTGGATCCGGCGGGCACCAGCACCGCCTCGTACTGGCCGATCTCGGCGGACTCGTCGTCCACACGGACCAGCACGCGCCCGGCCATGGCCACCATCACCTTGTCCGAGGCCTCGTGCACCAGCAGCAGTTGCTCCTGGTCGGGGTCCAGGCAGTACAGGTCCGTGATGGTCCGGTCGGTCTCGAACACCCGGTGCTTGGCCATCCGCCGCTGGTCGAACGCGATCATGTCGGCCAGCCTGCGGCGTTCCATACTGCCTGCCCCCTACGACGGTCGATGGGTCGCGCCCAGCCGGCGCGACCCCGCTGAGGCTACTACAGTCGGAAATCCCCCAATTGCCCGCCGTGGCGCGTCGCTCACCTGTAGGATCGCTCGATGATCCTGCCTGGCACGGCGTCGACCAGGCAGTCACCAGCGCTTCAGGTGGAGGAGCACATGGAGGTTGGACTTGGCACGGCCGAGGCGCTGAGCGCGCCGGCCGATCTGCTCGCCGTCGGGGTCTTCGCCGACCTCGAGCCCGGGCCCGGCGCGGAGCAGGCGCTGGAGGCGCTCGGCACGCCCCTGCGCCCGCTGATGGAGTCGCGCGGGTTCAGCAGCAAGACCGGCGAGGCGGTGGCCCTTCCAACGCTCGGCCGCCTGCCCGCCGCGACCCTGCTGCTGCTCGGCCTGGGCGACCGGTCGGCGGTCGACGCCGACACCCTGCGCCGCGCGACCGGGTCGCTGGTCCGCGAGGCGCGCGGTGCCAAGCACGCCGTCACCACGCTGGCCCAGGCCGGGCCGGGGGACCAGGCCGTCGCCGTGCGAGCGGTGACCGAGGCCGCGATCCTCGCCGGCTACCGCTTCGACAAGTACAAGGCCAGCTCCAACGGCAAGCGCCCGAGCCTGGAGCGCCTGGTCATCGTGACCGGCGATGGGGACGACGGCGCGCTGCGGGCCGCCGTGGCCGCCGGCCGCGTCCGCGCCGTGGCCACCAACCTGGCGCGCGACCTCTCCAACGAGCCGGCCAACAACCTCCACCCTGAGGACCTGGCCGCCGCGGCCGCCCGCGCGGTCGAGGGAAAGAGCGTCGCCATCTCGGTCAAGGACGAGCGCGACCTGGCGGCCGAGGGCTTCGGCGGGATCGTCGGCGTCGGCCAGGGCGCCAGCAACCCGCCGCGCCTGGTCGAGCTGCGCTACGAGCCGGAGGGAGCGCGCGGCCGGGTGGTGCTGGTCGGCAAGGGCATCACCTTCGACTCCGGCGGCCTGTCGCTGAAGCCGCCGGACGGCATGATCACCATGAAGACCGACATGTCCGGGGCCGCCGCCGTGCTCGCGGTGATGAGCGCGCTGGACGACCTCGGCGTCAGGGTGGCGGTCACCGGCTACCTGGCCACCGCCGAGAACATGCCGTCAGGCACGGCCACCCGCCCGGGCGACGTGCTGACCATGAAGAACGGCAAGACGGTCGAGGTGCTGAACACCGACGCCGAGGGGCGCCTGGTCATGGCCGACGCCCTGGCGCTCGGCTCGGCCGCCAAGCCGGACGCGATCGTGGACGTGGCCACGCTCACCGGCGCCTGCATGGTCGCGCTGGGCAAGCGCTACACCGGTGTGATGAGCAACCACGACGCCCTGGCGGCCGAGTTGCTGGAGGCGGCGGCCGAGGCCGGCGAGCGCGCCTGGCGGCTGCCCCTGCCCGAGGAGTACCGCAAGGACCTCGACAGCGAGGTGGCCGACCTCAAGAACGTGACCAGCGAACGCTACGGCGGCGCGCTGACCGCCGGCCTGTTCCTCCAGGAGTTCGTGGACGGGCGGCCGTGGGTGCACCTGGACATCGCCGGGCCGGCCCGCGCGGACTCCGACGACGGCTATCTCGCCAAGGGCTCGACCGGCGCCGCCGTGCGCACCCTGCTCTCATGGCTGGACAGGCGCGGCGCCGGTGACTAGATAATTCGAGTTAGGATCCGTCGGCCCTGTGCCGGGGGATTCTCACCAAAAACTCGCAGCCTAATGTGCCGAGAATTCCCCAAGGGACTGGCGGTCATGCAATGGCGCCCGGCGGCGCAGCTGGGGCCGTTCTGAAGGGTGAACGGCAGGGCGACCGATCGTGCGCATTGGTCTGGTTGCATGCGATTACAGTATTACGCGAACCGGCAGGAACGTAACTAGCACGAGTTTCCTTTTTCCATTTGGCGAAGGGAAACCGGTATCATCCGTCCTGACAGCCGCACGCCGATTTTCCCTTCCCTATCCGGCCCCACGAGAAGCCAGGCATATCGTGACTGGAGACCTGAGCGCCTTCTTGGCGACACATGGCGCAGAGCTCACGTACCTCCGCCGCCACCTGCACCAGCACCCAGAGCTCGGCCGCGCCGAGCGCGAGACCACCGCACTGGTCGCCCGCCGGCTGGAGGCGGTCGGCCTGCGTCCCCGCCTGCTGCCCACCAGCACCGGCCTCGTCTGCGACCTCGGCAGCGGCGACGGGCCCACGATCGCGCTGCGCGCCGACATCGACGCCCTGCCGCTCCACGACGAGAAGGACGTCCCCTACCGCTCGGCCGTCGCCGGGATCTGCCACGCCTGCGGGCACGACCTCCACACCACCATCCTGCTGGGCGCCGGCCTGGCGCTGGCCGAGCACGCCGACCAGCTGCGGGGGCGTGTCCGGCTGATATTCCAGCCCGCCGAGGAGAAGGTGCCCGGCGGCTCCCTGGACGTGCTCACCGCCGGTGAGCTGAACGACGTCAGCGCCATCTTCGCGCTGCACTGCGACCCCAAGATCGACGTGGGCGAGTTCGGCGTCCGGGTGGGCTCGATCACCGCGGCCTCCGACCTGATCGAGATCCGCCTGACCGGCCCCGGCGGGCACACCGCCAGGCCGCACCTGACCTCTGACCTGGTGTACGCGATCTCACGGGTGATCACCGACCTGCCCAGCGCGCTGTCCCGCGTTGTCGACCCGCGCTCGGTGCTGACAGTGAGCTTCGGCTGCGTGGAGTCGGGGTCGGTCCACAACGCCATCCCGACGCAGGCCGTGGCCCGCGGCACGGTGCGGGTGCTGGACCGCCACGCCTGGGGCGAGATGCCCAAGCTGATCGAGCGCATCCTCGAGGCCACCGTCGCGCCGCTCAACTGCAAGTGGGACATCGAGTACCAGCGCGGCGCGCCGCCGGTCGTCAACGACGAGGTCGCCACGGCGGTGATGGCCGAGGCCGCCCGGCGGGCGCTCGGCCCGGCGGCGGTGCTGGCCGCGCCGCAGAGCATGGGCGGCGAGGACTTCTCCTGGTACCTCGAGGAGATCCCCGGCTCCATGGCCCGCCTGGGGGTGCGCATCCCAGGCACCGACCTGGACCTGCACGCCGCGCTGTTCGACGCGGACGAGCGCGCCATCCCGGTCGGCGTGCGGATCATGGTGCAGACCGCGCTCGACGCGCTCGACTACTACGGCGATGTAGGCTGACCGGCATGAACGCTTCCACTGCCGATCAGGGTCCACAGGACCCCGATCTCGTCGACCTCCGGCTGGCGCTGGAGCTCGCCGACCTCGCCGACGTCGTCACCGTCGAGCACTTCCGGGCCGCCGACCTGGTGGTCGAGACCAAGCCCGACCTGACCCCGGTCTCCGAAGCGGACCGGGCGGTCGAGCAGCTGCTCCGCAAGCGCATCGGGGAGGAGCGGCCCGACCACGCGGTCCTCGGCGAGGAGTTCGGCATCGCCGGCGGCGATGGCTCCCAGGCCGCCACGCGCTGGATCATCGACCCGATCGACGGCACCAAGAACTACGTCCGCGGCATCCCGGTGTACGCCACGCTGATCGCGCTGGAGCGCGACGGCTGCCTGGTGGTCGGCGTGGTCTCCGCACCCGCCCTGGGCCGGCGATGGTGGGCCGCCAGGGGCGCCGGCGCGTTCGCCGACGGCGTGCCGCTGCGGGTCTCGAAGGTGGCGGCGGTCGAGGACGCACAGCTCGGCCACTCCAGCGTCTCGTCGTGGAGGCAGCACGGCCTGATGGAGCGCTTCCTCGAGCTGGAGCGGCGCTGCTGGCGCGGGCGTGGCTTCGGCGACTTCTGGACGCACATGATGGTCGCCGAGGGCGCCGTCGACGTGGCCGCCGAGCCGGAGGTCTCACTGTGGGACGTGGCGGCGGTCCAGGTGATCGTCGAGGAGGCGGGCGGCCGCTTCACCAATCTCGCCGGCGTGCCGCGCCCCGACGGCGGCAGCGCCGTCTCGACCAACGGCCTGCTCCACGACCAGGTCCTGGGGATCCTGCGAGCCGGATAATTTCAGGTGCCCGCAGGGCCCGCCGCGGCTAGCCTGGTGTCATGCCGAGCCCATCGATCCTCGCCCTGTACGCGGTCACCGCCGTCATCGTGCTGCTGATCCCGGGACCAGCGGTGCTCTACGTCGTGTCGCAGAGCCTGCGGCAGGGCCGGCGCGCCGGGATCGCCTCGGTCCTCGGCATCCACGCCGGCACGCTGGTCCAGGTGGTGGTCGCCGTGCTGGGCGGGTCCTACCTGCTGCTCAGCTCCGCGCTGACCTACAGCCTGGTCAAGTACCTCGGAGCCGCGTACCTCGTCTACCTGGGCGTACGCAAGCTGCTCGGACGGGACGAGCCGGCCGCCATCGAGGCGGGCGCCCAGCCGCGGAGCGCGGCGCGCCTGTTCTCCCATGGCATGCTCGTCAACGTGCTGAACCCGAAGCTGGCGCTGTTCTTCTTCGCCTTCCTGCCGCAGTTCGTCGATCCCTCGCGGGGGACCGTGCCCCTGCAGGTGGCCACCTTCGGGATCGTGTTCGTGCTGCTCGGCCTCTGCACCGACGCCAGCTACGCGCTGGTCGCCGGCACCGTGGGGCCCTGGCTGCGCGGGCACTCGCGCCTGCTCCGCGGAGAGCGCTACCTGGTCGGCACCACCTTCATCGGCCTCGGCGTGGCGGCCGCCCTCACCGGCGGCCGGCGAACACGCTGATGTCCACCGGCTTGCGGCCGCCGCGGTACCGGGTCAGCAGGACGGCGATCTGGTACTGGACGGCCCGCGCGGCCATCGGCTGGCTGGCGCTGGCGGCGATCCAGGTCGTCTGGCTGCTGCTGGCGCGCGACGGGGCTGGCTGGCACGTGGCGGCGCTCGTCGCCACCGGCGTGCTCCCGATCTCCCGCATCCAGACGGTCGACAGCGAGCGCGGGCCGCTGGAGCAGCTCTTCGGGCTCGCCAACGTCACCGTCACCACCGCGTCGGCGGCCGGGCCGCTGCGCATCCACGGCCTGGACCGTGACACCGCCCAGCAGCTGGTCGACGACCTGACCATCAGCGCGCAGGCGACCCGAGGCGACGCGACGTGACGGCCGACCCCTCGCCGGCCGGCGCCACGCGGGACGGGCAGGCCGCTCCACCGGACGCCGGGACGGCGGGCTGGCGGCGGCTGAACCCGCGCATGCTGCTGATCTACCCGGTCCAGGAGCTGCCACGGGCGCTGCCGGCGCTGTTCGGCCTGCTGGTCGCCGGCAGCAGCCGGGGCAACGGGCAGCTGTGGAGCCTGGTGGGGATCGCCATCGTGGTCGGCCTCGGTGCGTCGCGCTGGTTCACGACCACCTACAGGATCACCGCCGAGCAGATCCAGGTGCGCAGGGGGTTGCTGCGGCGGCGTCTGCTGACGGTGCCACGGGACCGCGTGCGCACCGTCGACGTCACCGCCCACCCACTTCACCGCCTGCTCGGACTGGCCAGGGTGACCGTGGGGACGGGGCAGTCCGACCGCGACCACGACGCCGGCATCAGGCTCGACGGCCTCACCGTCGCCGAAGCGGCCGGGTTGCGCGAGGAGCTCCTCCACCGTCGTGACACCGCGGGCGCGCCGCCGGCGCCAGTACCGGTGGCGCCGGCGGCGGTGAGCGCGCCGGCGGAGGTGGAGCTGGCGCACCTGCGCCCGGGGTGGATCAGATACGGCCCGTTCACGCTCTCCGGCGTGGTCACCCTCGGGCTGCTCGCCGGCTTCCTCTCGCAGATCGTCAACGAGGCGCACGTCGACCCCGGCCGCTTCGGCCTGCTGCGGGACCTGGTCGACCAGCTCGCCGGCGCCGCGTTGTGGCTGGCCATCCTCGAGGTGGTGGCGGCGGCCATGGTGATCGTGGCGGTCGCCTCCACGATCGGCTACGTGCTGGCGTTCTGGGGCTTCCGCCTGACCAGGCACAGCGGCGGCACGCTGCACGTGACCCGCGGGCTGGTGACGATCCGCGCGACCACCATCGAGGAGCGGCGGCTGCGCGGCGTCGAGGTCAGCGAGCCGCTGCTGCTGCGCGCCGTGGGAGGCGCGCGGTGCATCGCCATCGCCACCGGGCTGCGGGTCGGCCGTGGTGCCGAGCGCGGCGGCTCGCTGCTGCTGCCCCCTGCGCCCCGCTCCGAGGTCCTGCGGGTGGCGGCGGCGGTGGTCCGCCGGCGCGAGCCCGTCACGGCACCGCTCCGCGCGCACGGCCCGGCCGCGCGGCGGCGCCGCTACACGCGCGCGCTGCCGCTGTGCGCGCTGGCGGTCGCCGCCGCGGCGGCGCTGTGGTGGTGGGCGGGCCTGCCGGCGTGGGTGTGGCTGGGATCGCTGGCGCTGCTGCCCTGCGGCGCGCTGGCCGCGGCCGACCGCTACCGCAGCCTCGGGCACGCCGTGGTCGACGGCAGGCTGGTGAGTGCCGCGGGGTCGCTGGTGCGGCGCCGTCACGTGCTGGCCTGCGAGGGGATCATCGGCTGGAACCTGCGCCAGTCCTTCTTCCAGCGCAGGGCCGGGCTGGTCACGCTGACGGCGACCACCGCGGCCGGCCGGCAGGCCTATCACGTCCAGGACGTCACCGCCGCCGAGGCGCTGCGGGTCGCCGGCGAGGCCCTGCCCGACCTGCTCACCCCGTTCCTGGCGGCGGAGGCGCCGTAGGAAGGGACGGGCGGAGGCGCCGTAGGGAGGGACGGGCGGAGACGGCGCGGCGACGGAACGGCCGCCGCGGAGGGGCCGTGACGCGCCGCTCGGAAGGCGCCGCGGCGCCGGGAGCGCTAGGCTTTCGCCGTCCGCGGTGACGGCGTCCGCGGTGACAGGAGGTCTCCAGGTGCGTGGTCCGACAGGTGTGCTCACGGTGGTGCTGTTCGAGACCGCGCTTGGCAGCCTGGGGCTGCTGTGGCTGGCGCCGCTGTGGGGAGTGGTGCGCGCCGGTTTCTTCAAGCTGGTGGGCGCGACCGTGCTGGTGTGCGCCGGCCTGGCCTGGGTCACCAGCCGGGGCGAGCTGAGCCATGCGGGCGCGACCGGGCGCGGCGCCTCGCTCTGGCTGGCCGGGTTCACCCTGGCCGTGCTGCTCTGGCAGGTGCTCCTCTACGCAAGGCTGCCGGTCGCCCGCTGGGTGGGCATCGCCGCGGTCGTACCCGGCCTGGTGGCCGTGTGGCCGCTGTCGGTGCTGAGCGGCCGCACGGCACTCGGCGCGCTAGCGCTGCTGACCGGGGCGCTGTTCCTCGGCGCCACCGTCGACGGGCTGCTCCTCGGACACTGGTACCTGGTGGACCGGCGGCTCACCAACCGCCCGATCCTCGCGTTGGCCACCTGGTTCTTCGCGGGCGTGGCCGCCGCGCTCGTCTCCGCCGCCCTCGGCGGCGCACGCGGCGAGGTGGTGGACCGGTCGCTGTCGCCGCTGCTCGCCTTCCCCAACCTCACCGTCTACCTCGCGGTCGGGCTGGTGCTGCTGTGCGGCCTGCTGGCTTCGTTCATCAGGGCGCTGGTGCGGTCCAACTCCATCCAGGCCGCCACCGGCATGTTCTATCTGGCGGTGATCATGGCGCTGGCGGCCGAGTTCGCCGCCAAGGTGTACTTCTTCAGGACCTGATCAGCCTGGGGTCGAGGCGGGCGACCAGCTCGGCGCTGCCGGCCCACACCCAACCGGCGCCCGTGGCGACCATCAGGACGCCCTCGACCTGGGCGGCCGGCAGCATGGCGGTCACCCGGCTGGTGACGGGGTCGATGCGCAGGATCCCGGGCTTGCCGACCGCCCAGACCCCGCCGCTGCCGAATGCCAGCGCGGTGATGGCCCCCGTGGCGATGCGCGCCACCACCCGGAGGTTGGTCGGGTCGACGCGCAGCACCAAGCCCGCCAGCGGGTCGGCCAGCCACACCGACCCGGCACCCAGCGCGATCGTCTGCGTGAAGCCGAGCGGGCCGCCCGTGTCGACCGCGCCGATCGGGTGCCCGCGGGCGGCGTCGATCTCGAGAACCTGCCCGTTGGTCATGGCGATCCACACCGAGTCCCTCGTCGCCGCCACGTCGCTGGGCACGGTCGGCAGGGGCACCCTGGCCGTCACCCGGTTGCGACGGGGATCGATGCGCATCAGGATCCCGCCGCGCTGGCCGTCCTGCTGCTCTCCGGAGCTGACCCAGACCGCCGTATCGGTCGCGGCCACCCCGATGAAGCCCGCCAGCGACTCGCCGAGCGAGATCTTGGCCACGACCTTGTTGCTGGCCGGGTCGATCCGCCACACCGAGCCGGGGACGGCCACGGGCACCCAGACCGCGCCCGCGCCGAAGGCCACACCCGCCGGGCCCGAGTCCTCAGCCGCGATCGGGATGCTGGCCAGCACCCGGTCGTTCGACGGGTCCACGCGCGTCAGCCGCTCGCCGGACGCGATCCACAGCGAGCCGGCGCCGAACGCCAGCCCCTGCGCGAAGCCCTTGAGCCTGACGCTGCCGACCACCGCCGAGCGCTGCGGGTGACTGGTCGAGGTGGACACCGCGGTCGGCGCACTGGTCGGCGGCGAGGTCGGCGGTGGCGGCAGGGTGGTGGCGGCCGCGGCGGGCGGCCGCACCGGCCCGCCACGCCCGCCGATGCCCCGCGGGATCACCCAGAGGCTGCTGACCAGCACGGCGAGCACCACCAGACCATCGAGAACGTTCCTCGCGACCCAGCCTCGGGGCTTGCTGCGCATGTCCGGCCAGCCGGCCTAGCGGGGGGGCCCGCTGTCGCGGCGGACGAGCGACACGGCAAGGCCGTCGCCGATCGTGAGGATGGTCGAATCCAGGCGGTCGTCGTCGGCCACGCGCCTGGAGTACAGGCGCAGTGCCTCGGTGTCGCTGTCGGTGGCCTTGGGGTCGGCCACCCGCCCGGACCACAGCACGTTGTCGGCGAGGATGACCCCGCCCGGGCGCACCAGCCGCAGCGCGTGGTCGAGGTACTGCGGGTACTCGTCCTTGCGCGCGTCGATGAACGCCAGGTCGTAGCCACGGTCGCTGAGGCGCGGCAGCACGTCCAGCGCGCGCCCCAGGATCGCGCGGATCCGGTTGGAGACGCCCGCCTCCTCGTAGCTGGCCTTGGCGAGCCGCTGGTGCTCCGGGTCGGCTTCGATGGTCGTGAGCGTGGCCCGGGGCGGCAGGCCCCGCGCCAGCCAGATGCCCGAGTAGCCGGCACCAGAACCGATCTCCACCGCCGCCTGGGCGTCCGTCCATCGGGCCGCCACCCGCAGGAACGCGCCGGTGTCAGCCGACACCGGAGGCATGCCGCCCGCGGCTGCGCGCTCGCGGGCGTGGCGGAGGGCGTCGTCCTCCCCGGCGGTCAGGTCGCTCAGATAGGTGGCGATGGCGTTGGTCTGCACGACCGCGACTCCTTTGGCGGGGTCCTCGGGCTGCGTCTCGTCGGCGTCCAGCCTAACGTCGGCGAACCGGCGACGCAGGGCTGGCCGATTTGCACGGGTCAGGCTTAGTCTTGCATTCAGAGTACGGTTTCAGGGAGGCGGGAAGTTGTTCAACGTTGGGATCGGCGAGATCGCGGTCATCGTCCTCGTCTGCTTGATCGTGTTCGGTCCCGAGCGTCTCCCGCAGATGGCGCGGCAGATCGGCCGCTTTCTCGGGCAGTTGCGCCTGACCACCCAGAGCGCACTGGACCAGCTCAAGCAGGAGGCCGACCTCAAGGACATCAATCTTCCCGACCTTCGGGTCGGATCGCTGCGCACGCAGGCGCGCGACTACGTGCGCGAGCTGCTCGACATCGAGGGCCAGATGGCCGACCTGGCGCGCGAGCGCGAGGAGATCAAGGCGTCGCTGGAGGCCGGCGCCGAGCCCAACGGCTCCGCCGGCAACGGGTCCAGCGCCCACCCGCCCGCATCGGTCGGGCCCGGGCAGGACGCCGCCGCCAGCAAGCCCGCCCCGGTCGACCCCGACGCCACCTGAGGCTCCAGCCGGACCTGGCGCTCCGCACGCCCCGGCCGGCCCGGCGCTCCCCGCTCCCTCTCCGCGGGCGGCCGCCGGTCCCGCTCAGGTCAGCAGCGTGAGGCGCTTGCCGACCAGGCTCCGCGTCACCGGAGGCAGCGCGGCGGCGATCGCCAGCAGTTCCTTGGAGGCCGCGGCGTCCGGGTCGGACATCACCAGCGGCTTGCCGCTGTCGCCGCCCTCGCGCAGGCGCACGTCCAGCGGCACCCTGCCGAGCAGCTCGGTGCCGAGGTCGCGGGCCAGCTCCTCGCCGCCGCCCGAGCCGAAGATCTCGTGCCGCTCGTCGCAGCTCGGGCAGACGAAGTAGCTCATGTTCTCGATCACGCCGGCGATCTTCAGGCCGTTCTCCTGCCCGAACCGGCCGGCCAGGATGGCGACCCGCTCGGCGGCCTCCTGCGGGGTGGTGACCAGCACCATCTCGGAGCCCGGGAGCATCTGGGCCAGCGAGATCGAGACGTCGCCGGTGCCCGGCGGCAGGTCGAGCAGCACGTAGTCCAGGTCGCCCCAGTACACGTCGGCGAGGAACTGCTGGATGGCGCGGTGCAGCATCGGGCCGCGCCAGGCCACCGGGCGACCATCGGTGAAGAAGCCGATCGAGATGACCTTCACCCCGTTGGCCTCGAGCGGCATGATCATGCCGTTGAACCCGACCGGGCGGCCGCTGACGCCAAGCATCCGCGGCACCGAGAAGCCGTAGATGTCGCAGTCGACCACGGCGACGCGGTGCCCCTGAGCGGAGAGGGCCGCGGCCAGGTTGACGGTGACCGACGACTTGCCGACGCCGCCCTTGCCCGATGCGATCGCGAGCACGCGCGTGGCGGAGTCGTCGCCCCAGAAGGTGATCTTGCGCTGCTGCTGGGCGCCGGGCCCGCGCAGCTTGCCGACCAGCGCCTGGCGCTGCTCCTCGGTCATCGAGCCGAGCACCACCTCCACGCCGGTCACTCCCGGCAGCGGCGCGACCGCGGCGGTGACGTCCCGGTTCAGCCGGTCCTTCATCGGGCAGCCCGGGATGGTCAGCAGCACCTCGACCCGCACGGCGCCCGATCGGTCGATCTCGACGCTCTTCACCATCTCGAGCTCGGTGATCGGCCGGTGGATCTCCGGGTCCATCACCTGGCCGAGTGCGCTGTACACCTCTTCACGACTGACCATCGGGAACGTTCACCTCACAGGGCGCGGAGCGCCGGAGCAAGTCGGGGGGATACCCCTACACTTTCGCAGTGTAGCAACACGCATGGCGTCTCCCGAGAGAGGATTTCCTGCATGCCAGCCTACGACGCCATCGTCGTCGGCGCCGGTCCCAACGGGCTGGCGGCCGCCCTCCGCCTGGCCGAGGCGGGCTGGTCGGTGTGCCTGCTGGAGGCCGGCGAGGAGGTCGGCGGCGCGGCCCGCACGGTCGAATCCACGTTGCCGGGCTTCAAGCACGATTTCGGCGCCGCCTTCCTGCCGCTGGCCCAGGTCTCGCAGGCGTTCGCGGGCCGTGACCTGGGCGCCTACGGTCTGCGCCTGCTGCACGCGCCGCTGGCCGCCGCGCACCCCTTCCCGGGCAACCAGGCGGCCGCGCTCGCCCGTTCGGCCGACGAGACCGCCGCCTCGATCGACAAGCTGCACCACGGCGACGGCCAGGCCTGGATCGGCATCGACGACGACTACGGCGACCTGATCGAGTTGCTGCTCCGGGCGCAGATGGTGCGCTGGCCCCTCATGGAGGTCGCCGCGATGGCGCGACGCCTCGGCGGCGCGCAGCGGGCGGCCGAGTTCGTCCGCGTGCTGCTCCAGGGCGCGGACGTGGTCGCCCGCCGGTTCGAGTCCGAGCGGGCCAGAGCCTTCCTGGTGGCGCCGGCGATGCACGCCGACCTGGCACCGGAGGCGCCCGGCACCGCGGTCTACGCGCTGCTGCTGCACCTGCTCGGCCAGCGCCACGGCATGCCTGTCGCCGAGGGCGGCACCGGCGCGGTCAGCGCCGCGCTGGCCGGCAAGCTGCGCGACGCCGGCGGGGTGGTCCTCACCGGCCAGCGCGTCGAGCGGATCGTCGTCGCCGACGGCCGCGCCACCGCCGCCGAGGCCGGTGGCGAGCGGTTCGAGGCGCGCCGGGCGCTGATCGCCGCGTTGCACCCGGACCTGGTGGTCCGCATGGCGGGGCCCGACTCGTTCCCGCCGGCCGCGCTGGAACAGATCCGCCGCTTCCGGCTGGGGCTCGGCACCTTCAAGGTCGACTGGGCGCTGGACGGCCCGGTGCCGTGGTCGGCGGAGGAGTGCCGGCGGGCGGGCGTCGTGCACGTCGGCGACACCGTGCGGGCGATGAGCCGCGCCGCCTGGGAGGCCGCCCACGGGCTGCTGCCGGCCAGCCCGACGCTGATCCTCGGGCAGCCCACGCTGGCCGACCCCAGCAGGGCGCCGGCCGGCAAGCACGTCCTCTGGGGCTACGCGCACGCGCCGGCCGTCCCGGTGGGGGATGCGCTGCGGCCACGCGCCAGGGGCGACTGGCCCCGCTCCACCGAGTCGTTCCTGGAGCGGGTCGAGCAGGCCATCGAGGCGCATGCGCCCGGGTTCCGCGAGCTGGTGCTGGCACGGAGGGCCTGGACGCCGGCGGACCTGGAGTCGGCCGATCCGAACCTGCTCGGCGGCGACATCATCAACGGCTCGTTCGCCATCGACCAGCAGCTCGTGTTCCGGCCGGGGCCTGCCTGGTGGCGGTGGGGGAGCCCGGTGAAGGGGTTGTATCTCGCCAGCGCCGCCGTCCCGCCTGGCGGCGGCGTCCATGGAGCCTGCGGCGACCTCGCCGCGGCCCAGGCGCTCGCCGACCAGCGCCGACCCGTCCTGCTCACCGGTGCCGTCCTCGGCGCCGGCCTCCTCGCCACCCGCCGGGCCTTCCACTCGCGCCGGCGGTGACGGTGCCGGCGCGCGCGCCGCGACCGGTGCCGCCCCGGGCCGCGGTGTGGCGGCCGCAAAGGGGGGCCGCCGGTCCCGCCAGGCGCGAGGCCCCAGGGACGATCGGGCCCCGGTGGGAGGCCTGGAGCCTCCCACCCGAGCCCACCCCACTACGCTGGCGGGACCGGCGGCGGGTCAGGCCGTCAGGCCGAGCCGACGTCCTGCGGCCGGTCCGGGCCGAAGGTCACCGTCACCGTGCGCTCCTCGACCCCGCGGACGATGCCGAGCGCCAGGCTCTGGCCGCTCACCCGCTCCAGCGCCGAGTAGAGCTGGTCGGCGTCGGCGACCGTCTCGCCGTCGACACTCACGATCAGGTCGCCGGCCTGGACGCCCGCGCTGCTCGCCGGGCTGCCCTCCTCGACGACCCGGACCAGCAGGCCCTCGCGCTCCGGCAGGCCGACGGCGCGCCGCAGCTTCCTGGCGACGCCCGCCGGCGCGATGCCCACGCCCAGGCGCGGCCGCGCCGGCGACTCGCCCCTGGCGAGCGCGTCGATCCGCCGCCGCAGCTCCGCATCGGCCGGGGTTGGCCAGCGCGAACACCACCGACCCGACCCCCACCGAGGAGGCCTCGTCCGCCCAGCTCACCGGCGTCGCGCCGCCGGTGTCGACCGCCACGACCGCCAGGTCGCCGTCGACGTCGGCGCCCTGCACCTGACCGACGACCGAGCGACCGTCCGCGAATACCACGGTGACCTCGTCACCGCGAAGATTGTGCGCGTTGGTGACCACGCGGCCGTCCGCCACCACCACGCCCGAGCCCCGACCCCATCCCCGGCCTATGCCGACGACGGCGCCGCCGACCTGGCCGGCGACCTGCCCGATCGCCTGCTCCAGCTCCTCGAGTGCGCTCATTGCTGCCCTCCTTGGGCGCCCGGGCGGCGAAGCCGCGCCGGAAACTGACTTGCAAGTAGCAAGCTACTAGCGGACCCGGAGGGACGCAAGCCGCTGTCGGCGTACGATGACGCCATGGCGGAGTCTCACCAGATCAGGATGCACGACGGGTCGCCCGGATCGCCGTTGCAGGAGGCGGTCGTGCGCGTGGGCGACCGCTGGACGCTGCTGATCGTGGAAGCGCTGCTGGAGGGGCCGCGCCGCTTCAACGACCTCACCGAGGAGCTGCCAGGGATCGCCTCCAACATCCTCTCGCAGCGCCTCAAGGAGCTGGAGCGCTGGGGGCTGGTGGTCGGCCAGCCCTACTCCGAGCGGCCACGGCGGTTCGCCTACCAGCTCAGCGCCGCGGGGCGGGAGCTTGCCGGAGCGCTGCGCCTGCTGGCCCAGTGGGGCGCCCAGCGGTCCGGGGACGGCGACGCCCTGCAGCACCTCCAGTGCGGGACGCAGCTCGAGACCCGCTGGTACTGCCCCACCTGCGCCCGCATCGTCGAGGACGACGAGGCGGGCGACCTCCGCTTCGCGTAGCCGCCTGCCGGGTTCGGGGGCCGGGCCTCGGCTGCACGCCGCTGCTGTCCGCTGGCCGGGCTGGCGGGCGCTGGCCGGGCTGCACGCCGCTGGCGGACGCCCCGGCATGGCGCGGGTCCGGCCCTCCAGCCTCTCGCGTCACAGGATGTCGACGGCGGGCTCCGAATCGAAGCGGCGATCCGGGCGGAGCGGGTTGGCGGTGGGGGCGAGCCTGCCGGTGAGCAGGTCGACCAGGCGCCTCGACCCCGCCGGGCCGGCCATCACCCCGCGGCCGCTGTAGCCCGTGTTGACCAGCAGCCCCTCCACCTCGGTCGGGCCGATCAGCGGCCGGTGGTCCGGCGTCATGGTGTAGTGGCCGGCCTGGAGCATCCACGGCGCCGACCACGCCGCCCAGACCTCACGCCAGAACGGCGTCACCCGGGCCGCCGAGACCGGGCTCGCCGGATCAAGCAGCTGGAAGGCGAAGCGGTGGTCGAGCGGGACGTCCTCGCTCGGCGGGCTCGGCGGCGTGCCCGGGTCGGCGAACAGCATGCTGGCGCCCCGGAAGGCGGGGCGCCAGTGCACCCCGGTGTCGTCGTCGATGGTCATCGGGGCGTCCGGCGGCACCTGCGGGACCTCGGGCATCACCAGCTTCTGCCGCCGCACGGCCGTCACCGGCAGCTCAACGCCGGCCAGTCGCGCCACCTCACCGGAGAACGGGCCGGCCGCCACCACCACCGCGCCGGCGGCCACGTCGCCGAGCGTGGTCCGGACCTCGACGACCCTGCCGCCGCGCAGCCGGAAGCCGACCACCTCGCAGCCCACGACCGCCTCCGCGCCCGACGCCGCCGCCAGTCCCATGGTGATCGCCTTCGGGTCGAGCAGGCCGTCCGCCGCCCGGAAGCGGGCCTGCACGACCTCGGGCGCCAGGAACGGGAACGCCCGCCGCGCCTGGCCGCCGTCCAGCAGGTCCACGTCGCCCACGCCCCAGCCGCGCTGCCGCTCGACCAGCCGGCGCTGCCGCGCCGCGCCCTCGGCGCTGGTGGTCGCCCACAGGTAGCCCTGCTGGCGGACGCCGGGATCGTGGTCGCGCTGGCCGGTGATCTCGGCGAAATGCAGGAACAGCTCGGCCGACTCGCGCACCAGCTCGAGCTGCTCCCGCGTCTCGAGCTGGAGCCGGAAGCCGCCGGCCGCCACCGCGGTGGTGAGCGAGCACAGCGCCGGCCGCCGCTCCAGCAGCAGCGGTCGCAGTCCAGCGCGGGCGGCGTGGAACGCCGTGGCCGCGCCCACGATCCCGCCGCCGACGACCACCACCTCCGCCGTCCGCGGCGGCGCCGCCAGGTACCGGATCGCCAAGGGGCCTCCTAAGCGGATGGGTCCGTTTCCCCAGGATGCGCCGGGTCGGGCGCACGGGCGAGGCCTTCCGCGCCAGCCAGCGCCGTGCCGCCCGCGCGGCCCAGGCCGTTCGTGCCGCTGGCCCGCGCCGCGCGCAGTCCGACGGCGTCGCGGACGCGCTCCATCACCGGGGCGGCGCGCGTGCGGGCCCGCTCGGCTCCGGCGGCCAGCACCCGGTCCAGCTCGGCAGGGTCGGCCAGCAGCGCCCGGTAGGCCACCCTGGCCGGGCCGAAGCCGGCTTCGAGCAGCCCGACCAGCTCCTCCTTGACCTCTCGGTAGGAGACGCCGCCCTCGAGGTAGCGGGAGCGCATCGAGGCCACGGCGCCCGGCTGTGCCAGGTGGCGGTAGCGCGCGAACAACCTGCAGGTGTCCGGGTCCTTGGGCGCCTCTGGAGGGCGCGAGTCCGTGACGATCCGGGCCACCAGCGCGCGCAGCTCGTCGACCTCGACGAAAATCGGCAGGGTGTTGCCGTAGCTCTTCGACATCTTGCGCCCGTCGAGCCCCGGGATGGTGGCGACCCGCTGGTCGATCAGCACCTCCGGCGAGACCAGCACGGGTCCCCGGACCGCGTTAAACGCAGCCGCGATCTCGCACGCGATCTCCACGTGCTGCTTCTGGTCGCGCCCCACCGGCACGACCTCAGCCCCGAGCGCCAGGATGTCGACAGCCATGAGCAGCGGGTAGGCGAACACGCCCGTGTTGACGCCGTGGTCGGCGGGCCTGCCGGCCGCCTGGTTGGCGCCGGCCGCCGCCTTGTAGGCGTGTGCGCGGTTGAGCAGCCCCTTGCCCGCGTGACAGGCCAGCACCCAGGTCAGCTCGAACACCTCGGGAACGTCCGACTGGCGGTAGAGCGTCATGCGCCGCGGGTCGACGCCGAGCGCCAGCCAGGTCGCGGCCAGCTCGTGCGTGTGGCGCCGCATCGCCTTGCCGTCACGCTGCGTGGTCAGCGCGTGCGCGTCCGCGATGAAGTAGAAGACCTCGTGGCGGCCGGCGAGGGCCAGCGCGGGCCGGATCATGCCGAGGTAATTGCCGAGATGCGGCCGGCCGCTCGACTGGATGCCGGTGACCGCCACCGGCCGATGCGTCTCCGGCGTGCGAGCCGGTGCCGGAGCTTGGGTTGGGGTTGCCTGCACGGCCGTCTCCTTCTCGATGCCGCCGCGAAAAGGAGGGAGCCGCCTGGTCCTTGGACGAAGGTATTGAGATAGCGGGTGTGCTCGTCAGCGGCCGGGGATGGCGAGGTCGGCCACGACCGGTGCCGGGGGTTGCAGGAGGTGGGTGAGCAGCTCGACGGGGTCGCGCGCCTGCTGGGTGGCGGTGCGCAGCACGCTGGCCAGGACCTGCCAGCTCTCAGCACCTTGCCAGCTGCGGTTGCCACCCCAGCTCTTGCGGGTGACGACCGCGGGGCGGATGGCCTGTTCGGCACGCCAGTTGGTGGCCTGCACTCCTGGTAGGCGCAGGAACGTGAACAGGTGGGGACGTTCGACGGCCAGGTGGTTGAGCAGCCGCCGGTTGGGTGGGTAGCGGGTGTTGCCGGCCACGAGCTTGTCGAGGGTCGCGGCCAGGCGGTCGGCCTCGGCGGCGAGGGTGGCCGCGTCGACCACGCCCGCGGCGTGGGCGTCGCGCAGCGCCAGTGCCTGTTGGAGGATGCGGCGCACCGCATGCGGGGTGCGGGCCTGGCCTTGGTCGGCGTCGGCCAGCAGCTCGCGGCAGCGTCTGAGCAGATGGGCCAGGCAGGTCTGGTGGGTCGCGGTGGTGAACGTTCGGTAGGGCGCCCAGCCGTCGCGTTCCAACACCCCAGGGTAGGCGGCGCCCAACACCACGGCGGCATCGTCGAAGCCGCGGCCGCAGGCGATCCGGTAGACGGTGAGCTGCTCGCCGACAAACGCCCAGAGCCAGGCCCGACGGCCGGCGACCCGCCAGCCGGTGTCGTCGGGCGCCACGACCGGGCTGGCCCGCACCCCCTCGATGAGCGCCTGGTAGGTCGGCTGGGCCCGGCGCGCAGCGCGAGCGACCGCCTGGGTCACCCCGCCGGCGGTGACGGTGATCCCCAGCTGGCCAAGCAGCCGGGCGACCTTGGCGGCCGCGATCCCCAGGCTCTTGGACAGCCACGCCGCCAGCGCCACCGCCCGAGGGCCAAGCTGGCAGCCCGCCGCGCCCAGCGCATCGGAGGTCTGCCCGGGGTGGCGGGGCTGGACCCGCCGGCCACACGAGCGGCAACGGCCGATCTGGAGGTTGTAGCGGATGCGGACCGGCCGCGGTGGGGGCAGCTCCTCGACATCCTGGGCCGCGACGCGCTCACAGACCAGCTCGCCGCCGCAGCCGGGACAGCCAGCCGGCAGCCCGACCACCACCACCCGGTCGACCTGCTCGGGTGGGGGTGGCTGCCGATGGCCGTGGCGGCCATGGGCCGCCCCCACCTTGCGACCCGGGCGGTTGGGGTTGGCGATGGGGGTGTCGCGTGAGAACGGGGCGGCCTGACGCTTGGCCGTGCGCCGCAACGCCTCGATGCACTCCCGCAGCCGCGCGATCCACTGGCGCGCCGCCCACGGCATCGGCATCGGCATCGGGTGCCTGACCTGCTGCAGATCCGCCCCTTCGGCCACCACCGACATCAGACACGAAGGTTACAACCCCACCCAGCCGATCTCAAAACCCCGCTAACTCAATACCTCCCTTATTCACGGGACAGATCCAGGGTGGTGGGATACCGTTCGGCCCATGGACGTACCGATCTGATCCGCGTCGGATCTGGCGTTGTGGCGACGCCCACGGTGAGGTCGCTGCTGGCGATCGAGATGCTGTGCGGTCAAGCGAGCCTCGCCGCCGCCACCCGCAATGGTTCCAATTGGCAGCACACGCCGCAGGCGGTGCTCGACGCGGAGGGTACGCACATGGAGAACCTACGAACCGACCGCTTGAGTCTGCTCCTCGACCAGCTCGCCCGCGCCCGCGAGATCGCCCAGGTGCGGCTGACCGGGCTCGGCGACGAGGAATACCTGTGGGAGCCGGCGCCCGGCGCCTGGTCGATCCGGCGCCGCGGCCACGCCGCCTCGCCACGGCCGTACGGCCCTGGCGAATGGATGCTCGACAACGGCGCCTCGGGGATCCCAGCGGCCGAGTACGCCGAGATCGACCGGCAGGTCCGTGGCGGCATGACCGTGGCCAAAGTCGCTGCCGACTGGGGCGTGAGCAGCCAGCGGGTCGAGGAGATCCTCAACCGGGTCGGCCCGCCGCAGCCCGACCTGGCGCCGGTCACCACCATCGCCTGGCGGCTGGGGCACCTGCACTCCGACTTCGCTGGGCGCTGGGAATGGACCTTCGGCGCCCGGCAGCGGCAGCCTGACCTGCTGGTCGACTTCAGCCCCTCCGCCGCGGTGGCGCTGGAGCGGTTCTGGGCGCTGATGGACCGCTGGCACGCCAGCGTCGCGGCGATGACCCCCGAGCAGTTGGACACGCCCGGCTTCGGCCAGTACCCCAACGGCTCGGATCCCGACGAGCCTTTCGCCACCGTCCTGTGGGGGGCCAACCTCGAGTTCATCCACCACATGGCCGAGATCGCGCTCCTCCGCGACCTCTGGCGCGCCCGCTCCATGAGCCCCTGACAGTTTCAGGACGATCCGGGTCTTGCCAATGGGAAGATAGCTTCCTATTCTTAGGAGGTGCGACGCAAGCAGGGCACGCTGCTGCCCATCGAGCAGGCGATCCTGGCCGCCGGGATCAAGCTGCAGACATCCGGGACGCCCGAGTTCCACGGCTTCCGCATCGCCAAAGCGCTACGCGAGCACGCCGGCGGCGACGGCGGCGCGCGCCGGCTCACCGCGCACGGCACCCTCTACAAGGCCCTCGACCGGCTCGCCCAGGCTGGCCTGGTGACCAGCCGCTGGGAGGACGCCCTGGCCGCGGCCGAGGCGGGCCGGCCTCGGCGCCGCCTGTACACCGTGACCGCGCCCGGCGAGCGCGCGCTGGCCCGGGCACGCGCGCCGGCACCCGCACGCCAACCCGGCCGGTCGCCGGTATCGCGACCCGGCGTGGCGCCGCCATGAGCCGCCCGCCGAGCCGGTCGCAGACCGTCGCGGCACGGCTGACCCGCGGGTGGTGCGCCGCTACACCCGGCGGCTCCCCTTGCTGGTTCAAGCAGCCCGGCAGGCCGAGATCGACGCCGACCTGTGGGACCACCAGCGCGACGGCGCCGCCGCGTCTCGCCGACCCGCCGCCGTGGCGCTGGAGGTCGTCGGCCGCCTCATCGGTGGCATCCCGGCCGATTTGGCCTGGCGCCACGCCCAGCACCGAGGAGCACCGATGCCGATGGAGCCTGAGCTGCTCACCACCGCCGACGCCGCCCGCGTCCTGGGCCTCAGCCGCCACCAGGTCGTCGAGCTGACCACCTCGGTGCCCGACTTCCCCCTCCCCGCCTTCCCCGCCGCGGCCTCCGCCTCCGGCGGTGGCCACCGGTGGCCACGGACGCAGGTCGAGGCGTGGGCCGCCGCCCATCCCGACCGCGGCCCCCGCGATCCCGGCCCGCAGCTTCCCGAGGTCGGCTACCGCTCCCCGCAGGTCGGCAAGGTCCTCGACCACGCAACCGCCCAGGCGCGAGCGCGCCACCAGCCTTCGGTGGGGACCGGCGACCTGCTGGACGGCCCTGGTCCACCCCGACTGTCCCGGAGCCACGCGGGCGATGCTGGCGTCGTTCGGGACCACCCCGGCCTGCTCACGGCGCAGCTGCTGTTCACACTCCCGCAGCTCGGCGTTCTCGTCGGCCAGCAACACCAGCAGCCGCGCGATCCACTGGCGCGCCGCCCACGGCATCGGCATCGGCATCGGGTGCCTGACCCGCTGCAGATCCGCCCCTTCGGCCACCACCGACATCAGACACGAAGGTTACAACCCCACCCAGCCGATCTCAAAACCCCGTTAACTCAATACGGACGAAGAAGCCGCCTCTTCCCGAAGCGGCCGGTCCTTCCTGCCAGGTGCGCGCGGGCGCCGGGCCGCCTACGAGGGCGACCACCACCACCGGAACGCTCTGCACATGCGCATGTGACGACGCTAGGGGCCCGTGGCCGCCAGTGTCAACCCGCCACTGGTGTTGACGATCGAAACCTCGGGCCGGAACACTCGCCAGAGGCGTCGAGGGAGGAGCCGCCCGTGGAGCTGGGGTTCGCGCTGCCGCACTACGACTTCTCGTTTCCCGACTCGGGCCTGACTGAGGCCGGGGCCGGGACCGGGTCGGACCCCGCCGGGGCCGGGGCGGGCTCGGGGGTTGCCGGGGGCGCCGGGGCGAGAGGGCCCGCGGGTTCGGGCCCGGCCGGGACGGGAGGTCCCGCCAGCGGGTCGGTGACCTTCGAACGGGTCGCCGGCTACGCCGAGCGAGCCGAGGCTGCCGGCTTCGCCGAGCTGTGGGTCTCCGACCACTTCTGGTCCGACCTGTCGCGCTACGGCGGCCCAGCAGGCCGCCGGGGCACGCTGGAATGCTGGTCGACGCTGTCCGCCCTGGCGATACGGACCCGTCGCGTGCGGCTCGGCAGCCTGGTGCTGGCGGCGGGGTTCCGCCCGCCCGGGCTGCTCGCAAAGATGGCCGCCACCCTCGACCAGCTCTCCGGCGGCCGGCTCGACCTCGGGCTCGGCGCCGGCTGGTACGAGGAAGAGTTCCGAGCCAATGACCTGCCCTTCCCGCCTCCGGGAGAGCGGCTCGCCATGCTCGAAGAGTGCCTCGAGATCCTGCGCCGCATGCTCACCGGCTCGGGGACCCCGGCCTCCTTCCAGGGGCGTCACTACCGGATCGACAACGCCCCGGTGATCCCCGCACCGGTGCAGCGGCCGCGGCCGCCACTGTGGGTGGGCGGCTCCGGTAACCGGATGCTCGGCGTGATCGCCCGCGTCGCTGATGGCTGGAACGTCTGCTGGGCCATCACGCCGGAGCAGTACGACCAGCGGCTCGAGGTCCTCCGCGCCGCCTGCGCCCGCGCGGAGCGGCCCCTGGACGGGGTGCGCCGCTCGGTCGGCCTGGCCACGCTGATCGGCCGCGACGCCGACGACCTGGCCGAGCGCTGGCGTCGGCTGCAGGCCTGGGCTCCGGGTGGCGCGCTCGACAGCGTGAAGCTGGCGGACTGGGCCGTCCCCCGGCTGGTCGGCACCCCTGACCAGATCGTCGAGCAGCTCCAGGTCTGGCAGGAGCGAGGCGTGGAGCAGATGGTGTGCTCCTTCTCGAACGTGCCCTTCGCGATCTTCGAGGACGAGCAGCTCGAGCTGCTCGCTGAGCTGGTGCTGCCCCGGCTGGCATAGGCATGGACGGCTCCAGGGCGCAGGCTGCCGTCGCCAGCTCGGTCGAGCTGGTGCGGCCGCGGTGGCGAGGGGTGCGGCCGCGGTGGCGAGGCCGGCTGCACCTCGCCGCCTTCGCCGCCTCGGTGCCGGCAGGCGTCGCTCTGTGCGCCGTGGCCGGCTCCAGCTCGGCCCGGATCGCCGCCGCGATCTACTCCTTGACCGTCTCCGGCCTGTTCGGGGTGAGTGCGGCCTTTCACCTGGTGGCCTGGTCTCCAGCCGGGCGCCGGCGGATGGACCGGCTCGACCGGGCCATGATCTACCTCCAGCTCTGCTAATATGAGGGTACAAGGAATCAACAGAGCAAGGGGCACACCATGGCACTGCGGGCAGGCGTCTACACCCGCCTCTCGAACCTCAAGAGCACCGAAGACCTCACCAGCCTCGGGCTGGCCCGCCAGTCCGAGGACACCATGAAACTGGCCCGTGACCGTGGCTGGGAAGTGGTACGGACCTACGCCGACGAGGGCATCACCGCCTCGGGGGCCAAGCATCGCCCCGACTTCGACCAGGCCATGACCGACCTGCGTGAGCGCACCATCGACGTGCTGGTGGTCAAGTCCCTGGACAGGCTGACCCGTAACCTCCGTGACCTGCTGCTGATTGAGCGAACGCTGGCCGAGAGCGGTGGCCGGCTCGTGTCCGTGAGCGACGGGGACCTGGACACGGGGACCTCGGCCGGCCGGTTCATCCTGCGCCAGCGCGCGATGGTCGCCGAGATGGAGCTGGACAACATCAAGGCCCGCGTCACCCGTTGGCACGAGCAGCGCGCGCACGACGGCAAGCCGCTGGTGAGCGGGCGCCGCCCGTTCGGGTACAAGGACAAGCAGCGGTCCGCCGTCAACCCGGCCGAGGCTGACGTGATCGAGCGCGCCGCCGAGCTGCTGCTGAAGGGCAAGAGCCTCAACCAGGTGACCGCCTGGGCGAACGGCATCGGCTCGGTCAGCCCCACCGGCAAGCCCTGGCTGGCGCGCACCTTCGGCGCCATGATTATCTCCCCTGGCGTCGCTGGCCTACGGTCGTACCGGGGCGAGGTCGTGGCCGTCGGCAAGTGGACCGCCATCCTGGACCGCCCGACGCACGAGGCGCTGGTGGCCAAGTTCAACGCCACCAAGGGCAAGCCGGGCCGGCCGCCGACGCACCTGCTGAGCGGCCTGCTCCGCTGCGGGCGCTGCGGGCACCCGATGCTGTGGGCGCACCACCGCGACCGCAAGCGTGGCCTGCCTGACCGCGACCAGTACATCTGTCGTAAGCGGCCTGGGGCGCCGAACTGCGGGCGCATGGTCGTCTCCGCCGAGCCTGTCGAGAAGATCGTGGGCGCCGAGGTGCTGGCCCACCTGGACGCCGACAAGCTGGAGCGTCACTTGGCTAGCTTGGACGACGGGAAGGCCGCCGCGGCGGCGGACGAGCTGGAGGCTGCCAGGGGACGCCGTGACGAGCTGGAGCACTGGTACGAGACGGGCGCGCTCGAGTCGGACGAGTACCTGCGCCTGCGCGGACCCGTGCGTGAGCGTGTCGAGCGGGCGAAGCGGGTGCTGGGTTCCATGACCTCGAAGTCGGTGCTGGTGGACCTGCCGACCGACCCGGCGGAGCTGGCCGGCTGGTGGGACGGGGCCACCGTCGCCGAGCGCCGCGAGGTCATCACCGCCACCCTGACCGAGGTCATCATCCGCCCGAGTGGGCCGCGCATGTCGAAATTCGACGCCGGCCGCGTGGAAATTCCGCCGGAGAGCTGGAAGGTATAGCCGGCAACGGGTGGGACAGCCATCACCAATTAGCCCTAGCCATTAGCCCCAGTAGATAACCGGGGTTTTTGGCGTTTTGGGGCCGCGGCAGCCGTTTGACGTGCAGCGATGCCCTTGTGCTATACCGGGTCGATACCCCGTCACCCCCGGGAGGGCAATGCATGTCGCGTGAGCCATGGGTCTACCTACCAATTCGCGTTCCCGCGTCCCTACTCACCCGGTTGAATGCCGCCGCGCCGCCGGAGGAGTACGCCCGCAGCGCGTTCGTCCGGGACGCGCTCAAGCGCCGGCTGGCGGAGCTGGAGCGGGAAGCCGCCGACCGTTCCCTACGGCGGGAGGCCGACCGTGACACCTGAACAGATCGAGGCCGCCCGCCAGCGGCAGGAAGCCGAGGGGATCGAGCCGACCTCGGACCCAGCGCTGCTGCGGCGGGTGGCCGTGCTGATCGCGGTGTGGCGCCAGCGGCGGCGGGAGGCGGGCGATGCCGCTGGCAACTGACGAGGCCCGGCGCCATCGCATCCCGCGCCGGGCCGCCAGTACCGAACTATCACCCGGAGGTTATATAAGCATGTCACAAGATCCATTCGCAAGCGGCGGCTCCGACTACGGCCCCAAGCCGCCGGAGCTGCTGGGGCGGCTGTTGCTTTGTTACGTCACCGATCACCGGACTGGCGTCATGACCGTCAACGGTGAGCGCGATCCCGTCGACATCGACCCGCTCGTGATCCTGGACGAGGACAACCCCCAGGACTCCGAGGCGACCGCGACCTCGTTCCTCCAAGCCAAGTTGGTTGCCAAGCTGAAGCTGCATGTGGGCAAGCGCCCGTTCCTGGGCCGCATGGCCATCGGCGAGGCCCAGCAGGGCCGTAACGCCCCCTACGTGCTGACCGACGCCACCGAGGCGGACAAGGTGGTCTGCCGGCTGTGGTTGGAAGCGCAGGAGGGGCGCTGACCCAACAACACGACCGGGGCGGCCCGTCGCTGCCGCCCCGGTCGCTACCCGTGAGGAGCTGATTGTCGCATGAACGACGCTGAGCCGCCGCAACCGACGCTGACCGGGGACGAGTTCTTCCCGGTGCCCGAGACTCCGGCACCCGCGCCACCGCCGCCGCCGGAGGACGGCGCCGCGCTGCTGGACGAGGTGTGCGACGCCATCGCCCGCTACGTGATCTTACCCTCGGCCGCCGAGACGACGGCGGCGGCACTCTGGGCCGCTTGCACGCACGCGCAGCCGGCGTGGGAGTTCGCCAGTCGCCTCGTCATCAAGGCGCCGCTGAAGCAGTGCGGCAAGTCACGGCTACTGAACGTCATGGAAGCCCTTTCCTACAACGCGGTGGCGACCATCAACATCAGCCCGGCGGCGCTGGTCCATGAAATCGGCGACGATCCGCCGAGCCTGTTCCTGGACGAGGCGGACGTCACCTTCCGCCGCCGTGGTGGCGAGACCTCGGAGACGGCGGAGCTGCTGCGCGGCATCCTGAACGGTGGCGCCGAGCGCGGCAAGCCCTACATCCGCCGCAACCATGCGGCCCGCTGCAACGAGCGGGTGTCGACCTTCTGCATGGTGGCCGCCGCCGGCATCGGGGACTGGGCGCCGGACACGCTGGAGGACCGCGCCATCATCGTGTCGATGCGCCGCCGTGGCCCCGGGGAGTCCGTGGCGCCGCTGCGCCGCCGCGACCTGCCCGCGCTGCACCAGCTCCGGGAGCGGCTGCACCAGTGGGCGCGGGCGCACCTGGACGAGCTGCGGGCGGCGGTGCCGGAGATGCCGGTGCAGGACCGCGACGCCGACGTGTGGGAGCCGCTGGTGGCGCTCGCCGACGCCGCCGGGGGGCACTGGCCGGAGACGGCGAGGGCGGCCTGCATCCGGCTCACCAGCCACACGTCGGCCGAGGCCGAGGCGACCGCCCGGGAGCGGATTCTCGAGGACGTCCGCGAGGTGTTCGGCGACGACGGGCAGCTCTACACGAGCACGATCCTGGAGCGGCTGCACGCCCTGGAAGAGGCGCCCTGGTGCGACTGGTACGGGCACCTGCTGCGGCCCCGGGACCTGGCCGGGTTGCTGCGGCCCTACGGCATCCGCCCGAAGAAGCTCCGCGAGGGCGGGACCGGGGAGCCGCTGAAGGGGTACACCCGGAAGAGTTTCGCCGATGCCTGGTCGCGCTACTGCCCTCCGTCTCTATCCCCCGGGGAACAAGGGGAACATGAGGAACATGGAGCGGCGTCATGAGCCGTTCCCGCTGGTCACTGCGGGTGGACGAGGATGTTCCTGATCCCTGTTCCCCTTCTGTTCCCCTTCCCGAGCCTGTTCCCGATGTTCCTCTTGATGTTCCCCACGAAAACGCGCTGACCAGCGATGTTCCGGATGTTCCTCATGTTCCCCGGGGTACAGAGGAAGGGACGGGTGACGTGGCGGCGTGGCGGGCTGCCCGCTGCCTGATCGGTCACTACGTGTGCCCGACCGGTCTCGCGTATGGCGACTATTGCGGCTGGTGCGCCGACGCCGACCTCGAACCGGTGAGTCGGTCGAAGTTCATGGCCGCGCTGCGGAGGCTGGGCCACGTCACGGTGCCGGGCGCGACCAGCTTCCGCGTCGGCATCACCCTGCGCCCGCCGCCGGACCCGGACCCGGAGCTGACGGCGGCGGTCGCGCTGGTGCGCCGCTGCATGGTCGGCCGGAGCGGGTGGCGGAGGGCTGGGGAGCTGCGGCCGGTGGCCGTGTGGCGGGACGAGAGCGGCTACTGCGCCCGCTGCGAGTGGCCGGCGCACACCCGTGGGGGGGACGGGCGCTGGTGGCATGCGCTGTGCTGGCAGCAGCGGCGGGTGCCGGTGCCGAACCCGAGTTACGAGCGGTGGTCGCAGCGGCGGGTGGTGGCCGAGGGCTCGCTGTGCTGTGCGAGCTGCGCGAAGCTGCTGCGCAACCGCTGGGGAGCGGCAGCGTGAGGCCGGCGACGGTGCTGCTCGACCTGCACGCCCGGGGCCTGTACCCGGTGCCGCTGCGGCCGGGGACGAGGACCGGGCTGGTGAAGTGGGGCCACGTCGACGAGGTCGGCTACCCGGGGCCGCCGGACGTTCCCCGCTTCCGCGACGGCCCCGTGGTGGACTGCGATCACCTTGGCGAGGGCTGCGATCACCCCGTGGTCGGCTCCGGGCGCCCGTACGCGAGCTGGCTGCGCGAGTGGCTGGACCGGTGGCCGGGCGCCGACTGGGCGGTGCTGACGGGCCGGAGCCGGCTGCTGCTGCTGGACGTGGACCCGCGACATGGCGGCGACCGGAGCCTGCGCCAGCTCTGCGCCGAGGTGCCGCTGCCGCGCACGCTGACGGTGCGGACCCGCAGCGGCGGCATCCACCTCTACTACCGCCTGCCCCGGCGGGCGCGCCTGCGCAAGTCCAGTGTCGGGGAGCTGGCCGAGGGGCTGGACGTGCGCAGCAGCCGGGGGCTGGCGGTGTGCCCGCCGACGCCGGGCTACTCGCTGCTCGATACCGCGCCCGTGGCGCTGGTGCCGCCGCCGCTGCTGGCCCGGTGCCCGGCTGCTGGCTCCCGCCGCCGGGGGGATCGTAGCACCGGGGGCAAGCTGCCGCTGCCGGACCCGGAGGCGCAGCAGGTGGTGCAGCATGCATTGCAACGGATACGGGAGTCAGGACCGGGGACCAGGCACGACACCGTATACGGGCAGAGCCGCTATGTCTTCAAGTATTGCGGCGATAAAGCAATTGACGAGCTGCTGCTAAATGCTGCTGTTCATGATTCACCACCACCGAGGTATGTTGCGAATTACCGGCGTGCTATTGCTGACGCGAGACGGAAGGCAACGGGGAATTAGCTGCGTTTGACGGGTGTAAATAGCCCGCTCCCCGTATCGTGTGGCTCGCCTACTCTCTCGGCGTTTTGGCAGGGCTACCGTCGCGCTCCCTGTTCCGCCCAAGTTTGCATTAATTCCAGATCGAGCCATTAGCGGAATGCATATCGACAGGCTACCGGAAGTGACGCAGCGAGCGCATCGAGCGGACATCGGGAGACAGAGAGGCGATTTTTTTGAAGCAGGACCGACCTCGCCCCGCCGTTAAGTCTCCATACGGAACGGAGCTTCCGCTTAGGATCTTGAGAAATAGTGAATTCTGGTACGCTAAACCAATTCTGGTAGACTGGTTATTGGAAGAGGGCCACCCCCGATATACGGCCGCAAGAACCGGTAAATAGCAGCAGGAGGACGTGAAATGCCAGCGAGACGAGTACCGTCCGAGGAAAAGGCCGACAAGCCGCCAGGCGACGCGGGCATCCTCTGGCTCCAGCAGCGCGAGCAGGCGGTCGCCGACGCGGGCGGGGTCGGCATCGACTGGGCGAACATCCCGGAGCCGCTGGACGACGTTGCCCTGGCCAAATGGACCGAGCTGGCCAGCCGCTTCGCGGACCAGCCGACCAGGCTCCGCGAGGGCTCCCGTGACCTCGTGATCCTCTACGTGCAGACCTGGAGCATCCGCCAAGCCGCCCTCGCCCAGGTGTCGACCCAGGGGCCGACCATCCCGGGCCGCTCCCCCAGTGACAAGGGCAGGCCGGTCAAGCATCCCGGCCTTCAGACGATCCGTGACATGACTGTCCTGTTGATCCGCATTTCGAGGGAATTGGGCTTCGGCGAGGACTCCGCTGGCCGCCTGGGGCTCCGGGACGCGCAGAAGGGGGGCGGCGACGATGGCTACGACCCGTTCGCACCTCCCCGTCGTGGTCGGGAGGTGAGTGAGCATGGGCCGTTCGACTGAACCCATTGAGCCGATCCGTGAGCAGCCCTTCGCCTGGGTGGACGGCCACCAGCGCCTGACCCCGTGCCGCAGTGACGACCCTCGGCCCGGCGGCCTGCTCATGAGCGTTGACGCCCGCGGTCGCGTGGTCGCCCCCATCGAGGACGCGCCGTTTGGTGGCGAGGTGATCGGCTGGCACTTGCTCGACAGTGAGGCCCTCGGCGTCGACCCGGTCGAGGTGCGCGTCTTCTGGGCGAAAGAGGTCGAGCGCCGTCGCCAGGAAGCCGCCGCCAGGGCGCGGAGGCGGGAGTCGTGAGCGTCGACGGTGCCTACGACGAGGACCGCGAGCCCGGGGACCACGACAGTCTTCGGGCAGCGCCTTTCCTCTGGTCCGATGGATATCTCCGCGGTGCTATCCGGCTGGCCAGGATCCGGCTGCTGGAGCTGGACGTGACGGAGATCGACGGGGCGCAGCGGCGCTCCTACGACAGTGTGATGCACATCCTGGACGGGCTGGTCACGGAGCTGGGGTCGCGTGCCGCCCTCTACTCGGAAGTTGCGGAGGCACTGGGTGACGCGGTCTGCCCAACCTGTAGGCGAGCACTCGAGGACGAGCCATGAGTAGCCGCCAGGCGCGCGACGAGGCCGCGAGCCGGTGGTTGTGCGCCTTGCATGAGGGCGGCCACGCCGTCTGCGCCGAGCTGCTGGGTTTGAGGACCGCCTACGTCGTCCTCGGGCGGAGCCCGCGGACAAGTCACAGCAGATGCCGCAGTGACCTGGAGCGGGCGGTGATGTGCTGGAGCGGCGCGGTGGCCGAGGCGCTGGACTCGCACGGCCCGCAGAGCCCGAGTTCATGGTTGGCGCAACCTGACCACGACACGTTGATGACGCTGCCCGAGGCAGTGCGGGAGGAGGGTCTGAGACGCGCGCAGGCCCTCCTCCTGGGCGACGGGGAGGTCGAGGCCAGCGTGAGGGCGGTCGCCTGCTATCTGTTGCGCTACAAGGTCTGCGCGGGCGTGACGGTGCGGTCGATGCTGAAGGACCCGAGCCCGTGGCCACAAGAGCCACCACGACCCCCAGGCGGAGCGCCGCCGGGGTACGTCAGGAGGACGATCCGATGAATCTGAAACGTATTGCGTTAGCGGGTGGTCGATAGGGCGGTCGTGTCGTAACGTTTGCGCCCTATGGCGAGCGGCGCGAGCGGGTTGCGGGACCGGTGGGGCTATCCACGGGTTGGCGGTATGGGTCGGCTGTACCAGCAGCTGGGACGGCTGGAACGCGAGAACGCCGCCCTCCGCGAGCAGGTCGACCGGCTGCAGAACGCCAACCAGCACCTCCAGGCCCGTGTGCGGAAGCTGACCGGCCAGGTCGAGGCGCTGCGGCGGTCGGCCAAGCGCCAAGCGGCGCCGTTCTCCAAAAACACGCCTGCGCCCCATCCCAAGCGGCCGGGACGCAAGCCCGGTGCGGCCTACGGGCGGCGCGCCTGCCGGCCGGTCCCCCAGCGGGTGGACCGGGTGGTCGCTGTCGGGTTGCCCGCGGTCTGTCCGCATTGCGGCGACGAGCTTGCCCTGGAGCGGGTGGCCTGCCAGTACCAGGAGGACCTGCCGCCGCCACGGTCGAGCGTGATCACCCGCTACCAGGTGCAGATCGGCCGCTGCCGGGGCTGCCGACGGCGAATCCAGCCGCGTCATCCCGAGCAGACCTCCGATGCGCTGGGCGCAGCCGGGGTGCAGGTCGGCCCGCGGGCGGTCGCGCTGGCTGCCTGGGCGTCCAAAGGGCTGGGCCTGCCGGCCGCCAAGGTCGCCCGCCTGCTGGGCCAGCTCGGCCTGAAGGTCACCCCAGGTGGGGTGGTGCAGGCGCTGCATCGGGCGGCCCGACGGGCCGCACCGACCTATCAGGCGCTGGTGGACGGCATCCAGGCCAGCCCGGTCGTCGCCCCCGACGAGACCGGCTGGCGGGTGGCGGGGCGTCGGGTGTGGCTGTGGGCGTTCGCCGGCCAGGGCGTGGTCGTCTACCGCATCGCCGCCGGCCGTGGCTTCAAGGATGCCGCGGTGGTGCTCGGCGAGGGGTATGCGGGGGTACTGGAACGCGATGGGTGGGCGCCGTATCGGCAGTTCACCACCGCCGCCCATCAAAGCTGCCTGGCGCACCTGCTGCGCCGCTGCCGTGAGCTGCTGGATGACGCCGAGCGCGGCCAGGCCAAGACTCCGCATGCGGTCCGCCGCGTCCTCCAGGCTGCCCTGGCGGTACGGGCGGCACGCAACGCTGGCGAGCTAGACGCCGCCCAGGCCGCGGCCGAGGCCGAGCGGCTGGGCGCCGCGGTCGACCGGCTGCTGGCCGGCCGGACCATCTATCCACCCAACCGGCGGCTGCTGGACCATCTTGGCCGCGAGCGCGACGCACTGTTCACCTTCCTCGGCCGCGACGACGTGCAGGCCACCAACTGGCGCGCCGAGCACGCCATCCGCCCGGCGGTCGTGTGCCGCAAGGCCTGGGGCGGCAACCGCACCTGGACCGGCGCGGAGACCTGGCAGGTGCTGGTCAGCCTGCTGGCCACCGCCCACCTGCAACGACGCGACCCGGTCGCGCTGCTGGTGCCGCTGCTGTGCGCGCCCGGCCCGGTCCTGGCCGACCTGGTCATCCCCGCCGCGGTCAGAGGCCCGTGAGCCCCACCCGGCGCACCCAGCCGAGGGTGCGCTACCGCGTGACCGTCACCGAGCTGGTCGGCGACACCGCCATCGTGGTCATGGACGCCACCGGGGCTGGGTTCCACGCCGCCGTCGGCGACCTGGAGCATGCCCGCCTCCGCGCCGAGCACGGCATCGGCGGGCCACCCC
>WNGE01000150.1_pt1 | contig 82281 bp, 76 predicted proteins | sample 5400651 | NCBI WGS metagenome assembly WNGE01 (sample SAMN13153370, study PRJNA577476) | soil metagenome | isolation source: 60 cm soil or saprolite under grassland replicate 2 | place: USA:California | collected 2016-06-15 | reverse complement strand
CGACCTGGACACCTACTGGGACTGGCACATCACCCGGGAACACCACCGCAATCACCTCAGCCACTACCAGCCCGGCCTCGAGCTAGCCGCATGACCTCACTCGAGAAAAGCCACACCCATGTCACATCGCCGTGGTTGCCCACCCGGGTCGGGCGTGCGGATGCGGCCGACGTTCGGCTAGGCCGGCGTCTCCGGGGGGATGTTGAAGGGCGTGATGACCTGGATGGGCGCGGGCGCGGTGACGATCGGGCCGTCCAGGGCGCCGTGCGCCTGCATGATGATCTGGCAGGCGCGGTGCATGTCCCGGCGCAGGTCGTGGTAGAGCACCGCGGATAGCCGGCCCGCCTCAAGCAGTTCGCGGTTGTCCCGGTCCAGGTCGTGCGCGATGAACGCCCGGCACGGGCGGCGCCGCGCGTCGAAGGCGTCGAGGATGGCCCGGTTGCCGCCGCCGATGGAGTACACGGCCTCGATGTCGGCGTACTGGTCCAGGGCGTCGAGCGCGAGCCGGTAGACAGAGGTGTCGAGCCCGTCGCTGTCGGTGATCTCCACCAGGGCGCGGTGCGGCCACCGCTCGCGGATCGCCGACCGGAAGCCGATCTCGCGCTCCTCCTCGCCGCGGAAGACGCTGCGGCTCAGCGCGACCAGGATCCGGCCGTCCCGCGCCGGGGCCTCACCCAGCCACTGGTTGACCAGGTACGCCGCTGTCGCGCCGGCCGAGCGGTTGTCCATCCCCACATAGGCCACCCGCGTGCTGAACGGCAGGTCGCTCACCAGCGTGACCACCGGGATGCCCGCCTCGCTCAGGCGCAGGACCGCGGCGTTGACCTCCGGCGCCTCCGGCGCCTTGAGGATTACCCCGCGGGAGCCCCGGCGGGCGATCGCATCCAGGATCCCGATGATGTCGCCCACGCGGCCCGTCTCACGGAAATCAAAGCGCGACCGCACGACTGCGGGCCGCAACGACGGAAGCTCCTGCTCCAGCGCCGCCTTGACCGCGGAGGAGAACCGGTCCGGGGTCTGCATCACGATGTCGATCATGAACACTCGGCCGGCCAGGCGCAGCTGGCTGCGCTGCTGGTCCAGGTCGGCGATGGCCTGCCTGATGTCGTTGACGGTGCTCGGGCGGACGCCGCCGCGGTCGTTAAGGACCCGGTCCACGGTGGCCTCGCTCACCCCGGCCTGCCGGGCGATCTCGCGGATCGGGTAAGGGTGTGGCATACGGCTTTCCTGATGGGTTGCTGATGGTGATTTGTATCGGCCGACCCCTGGTTTTCGCCGTGGCGCGCGCCGGGTCCGTTCGGCCTAATTTACCTCATCAGAACGCACCCACACCAGCCTTGACGCCGACCGGGGGCGCGATAGGAGGGCCGTCGAAATGATGGTTTTTTGATGGCTCTGGAGCTGTTGACTTGATGGATCGGGTCATGCAGTGTCGAGTTCATCGAACCCCGACCCGCTGACAGGTGAGTACGCAAAGATGAAGATGCTGATCGGCGGCACGTGGCAGGCAGCCGCGAACGGCCGCACCGAGGACGTGACCTCGCCGTTCGACGGGACGGTCACCGGAACGGTCCCGGTCGCGGGGCCGGACGACGTCCATGCCGCGGTGGACCGGGCCGAGAGCGGCGCGGTCACCTGGCGGCGCACGCCGGCTCACGAGCGGATGAGGATCCTGCTCCGCGCGGCCGAACTGGCCGACGAGCGCACCGAGCAGATCGCGCAGATCATCAGCGCCGAGGTCGGCAAGACGATCACCGAGGCCAGGGGCGAGGCGGCGCGCTCGGGCGACCTGATCCGGCTGGCCGCGTTCGAGGGCACCCAGCTCTACGGCGACGCGCTGCCGCTGGACGCCAACCGCGGCACCGGCCTGGACAAGATCGGCTTCACCATCCACCAGCCCGTCGGCATCGTGGTGGCGATCACCCCGTTCAACTACCCGGCCCTGCTGGTCATGCACAAGCTGGCGCCGGCCCTGGCGGCCGGCAACGCGGTCGTGCTCAAGCCGGCCAGGACCACGCCGCTGACCGCGCTGGCCCTGGCCCGCTGCCTCACCGACGCCGGGCTGCCGGACGGGGTGCTGTCCGTGCTCACCGGACCCGGCCGGAGTCTCGGCGACGCCCTGGTTACCGACCCGCGGGTGCGCAAGGTCTCGTTCACCGGGTCGACCGCCACGGGTGAGCACATCGCCCGGATCGCCGGGATCAAGAAGCTGTCCCTGGAACTCGGCTCGTCGTGCCCGGTCGTGGTGCTGCCCGACGCCGACATCGACCTGGCCGCCAGCGCGGTCGCGGCCGGCGGCTACATCAACGCGGGCCAGGTCTGCATCTCGGTGCAGCGCGTCATCACCCACCCGGCCGTCGCCGCGGACTTCCTCGACGCGCTGGTGCCCAAGGTGGAGGCGATCAGGACCGGGGACCCCGGATCCCCGGACACGACCATGGGCACGCTGATCACCACAGAAGAAGCCGAACGGGTCGAGGAAACCATCCGCCGCGCCGTAGACGAGGGAGCCAAGCTGCTGACGGGCGGCGGGCGCGACGGCGCCATCATCGCCCCGGCCGTGGTCGCGGGGGTAGATCCCCGGTCGTCCTTCAGCCGGGAGGAGCTGTTCGGCCCGGCCGTCGCGGTCAGCTCGGCCGAGGACTTCCAAAGCGCGATCGCGCAGGCCAACGGCACCCCCTACGGGCTCGGCGCGGGCATCTTCACTTCCGACATTTCCGGTGCCGTCCGGGCCATCAGGGAGATCGACGCCGGCGCCGTGCACATCAACTGGACCCCGCTGTGGCGGGCCGACCTCATGCCCTACGGCGGACTGAAGGCGAGCGGAATCGGCAAGGAGGGCCCCCGCTCGGCGGTGGCCGAGATGACCGACGTCAAGACCGTGATCCTGCACGGCAGGCCCTGGTGAAGAAGGAAGGACCGACATGACCTCCCAGACCGTTCGGCTGACGGTAGCCCAAGCCGTCGTGACGTACCTGTCCCGGCAGTACTCGGTCGCCGACGGCCAGCGCCGTCGGCTGATCCCCGCCACCCTGGGCATCTTCGGCCACGGCAACGTGGCCGGGCTCGGCCAGGCCCTAGACCAGCTCAGCGACGCCATGCCGTTCATCCAGGGCCGCAACGAGCAGGCCCTGGTGCACGCGGCCACCGCGTTCGCCAAGCACAGCCGGCGGCACGCCACCCTGGCCGTGACCTCCTCGATCGGCCCGGGCGCGCTGAACATGGTCACCGGGGCGGCGCTGGCCACCGTCAACCGGCTGCCGGTGCTGCTGCTGCCCGGTGACACGTACGCGACCAGGCACCAGGGCCCGGTGCTGCAGCAGCTGCAGCACCCCCTGGAGGCGGACGTCACCGTCAACGACGCGTTCCGGCCGGTCTGCCGCTTCTTCGACCGCATCACCCGGCCCGAGCAGCTGCTCACCGCGCTGCCCGCGGCCATGCGGGTGCTCACCGACCCGGTGGACGCCGGCGCCGTGGTGCTCTCGCTGCCGCAGGACATCCAGGCGCACGCCTACGACTTCCCGGCCGCGTTCCTCGCCGGGCGGGACTGGGTCATCCGGCGTCCGCAGCCGGACTCCGGCGAGGTCGACGCGGTCCTGGCCATGCTGGCCGCCGCGGAACGGCCGCTGGTCATCGCGGGCGGCGGGGTCATCTACTCCGGCGCCACCGCCGAGCTCGAGCGCCTGGCCGGGACGGCCGGCCTCCCGGTGCTCGAGACCTTCGCCGGCAAGGGAGCGGTGCAGCAGCGGGCCTGGTGGCAGATCGGCGGCATCGGCCTGGAGGGCACCCCCGCGGCCAACGCCCTGGCCCGCGAGGCCGACCTGGTGCTGACGGTCGGGGCCAGGCTGACCGACTTCGCCACCGCCTCGCACTCGCTGTTCGCCAACCCGGCGGTGCGGTTCGCGAGCGTCAACGTGAACCCGCGCGACGCCGACCGGCTCGGCGCCACCGGCATCGTCGCCGACGCCAGGCAGGCGCTGGCCGCGCTGGCCGACGGCGCGGCCAGCGCGGGCATCCGCGCGCCCGCGGCCTGGCGCGCCCGCGCCGAGCAGCTGACCGGGGAGTGGGCCGCGGCCCGGGCTGCCGCATTGGACCCGGACCAGCCGTTCGACCCGGCGCAGGCCTGCGGGGACGTGGTCACCACCACCGATGCCGTCCTCACCCAGGGCCAGCTCATCGGGGTCCTGCAGGAGCAGGCGCGGCCCGGCGACGTGGTGATCGCCGCCGCCGGAGGCCCGCCCGGCGACCTGCTCAAGGTCTGGGACGCGACCGGCGGCCGCCACTGCCACCTGGAGTTCGGCTTCTCCTGCATGGGCTACGAGATCCCGGCCGCGCTCGGGGTGCGGCTGGCCGACGCCGAGCCGGGCACGCGGGTCGTCTCGTTCCTCGGCGACGGGACCTTCCTGCTGGCCCCGACCGAACTGGTCACCGCCGCCCAGGAGGGCCTGGCGGTCACGCTCGTCGTCCCGGAGAACCACGGCTACCAGGTCATCCACCGGCTGCAGATGCTGCGCAGCGGGCGGGAGTTCGGCAACGAGTTTCGCTACCGGGCCGAGCCGCTGCAGCTGGCGGCCGGTGACGTGACACCCGCGCCAGGGGCGCCAGGGAGCCCCGCGCCAGGGGCGCCAGGGAGCATTGCGCCGCGGCTGGAGGGTGACTACCTCAGCCTCGACCTGGTCCAGGTCGCAGCCGGGCTCGGCGCCCGGGCCTGCCGCGCCACCACCGCGGCCGAGCTTCGGGAGGCTCTGTCCGCTACCCGCGACCACCCCGGCCCGGTCGTGATCGTGGTGCCCGTCATCCCGCACGCCGACCTGCCGGGCGCCGGGGTCTGGTGGGACGTGGCCCCGGCCGAGGTGTCCACCCTGGGCGTCACGGCCGGGCTGCGGGCCGAGTACGACAGCGACAGCAAGGAACAGAGGTGGTTCGGGTGAACTCCGTGACAGGTCCGCTGAATTACGGTGCGCTGGCCGCGGCGGTCCGGGCCGGCACGCCCACGCTCGGCACCTTCATCGGCTCCGCGTCGCCGCTGGCCGCCGAGGTCTGCGCCGCGGCCGGCGTGGACTGGGTCCTGCTCGACCTCGAGCACGGGGCCGGCGGGGAGGAGCAGGTCCGCGACGTCGTGCCCGCCGCCGGGAGCTACGGCGTCCCGACCGTGGTCCGGGTGGAGTCCAGTGCCCGCATCCGGATGGGGCGGGTGCTGGACAGCGGGGCCGCGGGCATCATGCTGCCCCGGATGAACACCGCGGACGAGGTGTCCGAAGCGGTCCGGCACCTGCAATACCCGCCCGCCGGAGACCGGGGCGTGGCCACCTACAACCGGGCCTGCCGGTTCGGCCTCGACCCGGGCGCCCTCGACCGGGCCAACTCCGAGGTCCTCGGCGTGATCCAGATCGAGTCGGCGGCCGCGGTCGGCAACGCCGAGGCGATCGCGGCGCTGGACGGGGTGGACGTGCTGTTCGTCGGCCCCCGCGACCTCAGCCACGACCTCGGCGTCCCCGGCGATCTCACCGCGCCGGCCTTCACCGACGCCATCGAGCACGTGCTGGCGGCCGGCCGGCGGCACGGCAAGGCCTGCGGCCTGCTCGTGGCCGACAGCGCCGCCGCCGCCCGGCGGCTGGACCAGGGCTGGTCGTTCGTTGGCATCGGCTCGGATTCCACCCTGCTGGCCGCCGCCGTGACCGCGGAGTTCGGCCAGGCCCGCACCGCCATCAAACCCGAGCCCGAGTAGATAGGTACCCCGCCATGAATATCACCGACGACGGATACACAAGGCCCGGTGTCGGCCTGATCAGCGTGGGCTGGATGGGCAAACTGCACAGCCGCGCCTACCAGGCGGTCCCGCAGGTTTACCCGGAACTGAAGATCCGGCCCAGGCTGGTGCACGCGGCCGACACCGCCGCCGACCGGGCGGACTACGCCCGCGAGATCCTCGGGTACGCCAGGGCCAGCACGGACTACCGTGACGTGCTCGCCGATCCCGACGTCGACGTGGTGTCCATCTGCGCGCCGAACATGCTGCACCGCGAGATCGGCGTCGCGGCCGCCCGGGCGGGCAAGCCGTTCTGGATCGAGAAGCCGGTCGGCCGGGACGCCGGGGAGACCGCCGAGGTCGCGGCCGCCGCGCGGGCGGCCGGCCTCACCACCTCGATCGGCTACAACTACCGGCACGTCCCCGCGGTGGAACGGGTCCGCGAGCTGATCGCGGCCGGCCGGCTCGGCCGCGTCACCAACGTGCGCGCGGTGTTCTTCAACAGCTACGCGGCCGAGCCCAATGGCGCCCTGTCCTGGCGGTTCCTCCGCGAGGAGGCCGGAACCGGCGCGCTCGGCGATCTGCTCAGCCACGTCGTCGACCTGATGCAGTACGTGGTGGCGCCGATCACCGAGGTCAGCTCGCTGCTGTCGACGGTGTACGCGCAGCGGCCCATCCTGCCGATGGGATCCGGCACGCATTTCGCCGTGATCGAGAACGGCGAGATGGGCGACGTCGAGAACGACGACTACGTCGCGGCGCTGGTCCGGTTCGCGGCCAGTTCCCACGCGGCCGGCGCCGTCGGCACCCTGGAGGCGTCCCGGGTCAGCGTCGGTCCGCAGTGCTCGCTCGGCTTCGAGATCTACGGCACGGACGGCTCGGCCGTCTGGAACTTTGAGCAGATGAACGAGCTGCGGCTCTGCCTGGGCCGAGGCGGAGCCGACCATGGTTACACCACCGTGCTCGGCAACGCCGCTCTGGGCGACTACGGCCGCTTCCAGCCGGGCCCAGGCACCAGCATGAGCTACGACGACCTGAAGGTCATCGAGGCCAGGAAGTTCCTGGTCGCGGCGGGCGGCGGCGAGCAGCGCAACTCGACCATCGCCGAAGCGCACGCCGACGCCGAGGTCATTGCCGCGACAGCGGCCTCGGCCCGGGACGGCGCCTGGCACAAGGTGGCGCCGGTCCCCGGAGCCACGTTCGGGCACGCCTGATGCCCAGCCATGAGCGGGCCGGCGACCTGCCGGTCGTGGTGGCGCTGGGCTCCGTCGACCCGGACCTGGTGTCCGGCGTGCTCGACGGGCACTGCCGGTTCGTCGCGACGCCCGGCGATGCCGAACTCGCCGTCGCCGAGGGCGCGATCGCCCGGGCCGATGCCCGGGTCGACCGGGCGCTGCTGGGCCGGGCGCCCGCGCTCCGGGTCATCGCCAGGACCGGGGTCGGCACCGACCTGATCGACGTGCCGGCCGCGACGGCCCGGGGGGTCGCCGTGGTGATCACCCCGGGGGCCGGCGCCGCCGCGGTCGCCGAGGGCGCGATCGGCATGGCGCTGCACCTGGTCAAGCGGTTCGGCCCGCTGACCGAGATGGTCCGCGACGGGCGCTGGGCCGAGCGCGCCGGCGTCAGCGTCGGGGACCTCGACGGCGCCACGATCGGCGTGATCGGCTTTGGCCGGATCGGCCGCCGGACCGCGGCGCTGGCCTCGGCCTTCGGGATGCGGGTCCTGGCCTACGATCCGGTGAGCGAGCCGCCGGCCAACCTGCCCAGCGTGGAGTACTGCGCCAGCCTCGGCGACCTCGCGGCGCGCAGCGACGTCATCACCCTGCACCTTCCGCTGAACGAGCGGACCAGGCACCTGGTCGACGACGCGTTCCTGGCCCGGGTCAGGCCGGGCGCGGTCCTGGTCAACTGCGGCCGCGGCGGGCTCGTCGACACCGACGCCGTGTGGCGGGCGCTGACGGACGGACGGCTGTCAGGTGTCGGCCTGGACGTGTTCGACCCCGAGCCGCCCGGACGCCACCCGCTGTACGGCCACCCAGACGTGGTCCTCACCCCTCACCTGATGGGGCTGAGCCGGCGGGCCACCGCGGCGACCTTCACCGCCGCCGCCCGCGGTGTCCTCGACGTGCTCTGCGGCCGCGAGCCGCAGGCCGTCGCCGATCCCGCCTGGCGCACCCACTCCCTGCCTGAGGGGATCACGCATGACCACCCTTGAGGAGTAAGCGGATGACGTTCGATGCCGCGCCGGGCTACCTGTCAGCCGATGACTGCCGTCTGGCTGACCTCATCGACCTGGTGAGCCGGAAGACGGATCTGGCCGACTACCCGTACGCCAGGACGGTCGAGCAGAACGTGCTCATCTACGACGGGGCGCGGCTGCGGAAGCAGCTTTCCCGCCCGGCGTGCCGACCGCGGGTTGAAACCGAACTGGCCCGCGCCCTGCTCGACGGCCCCGGCATCGTGGTGCTGGCGGGCGCATTCGATGATCCCTGGGTCATCGACCGGGCCACGTGGCAGTTCGAGGCGGTCATTGCCGCCCAGCGGGCCGCGGGCAGCGCGGTCGGCGACCACTTCGCCGCCTCCGGGCGGAACGACCGGATCTGGAACGCGCGGCAGCAACTTGAGACCGAACTCGGTACTTGGAGCGCCCGCCGCCAGACCCGGAGGTACGCCTACTCCACGAAGGAGATCAGCTGATGACCAGCTCCGTTGACAAGATCGCAGGCGCGCCCATCTCCTGGGGCGTCTGCGAGGTGCCCGGCTGGGGCTACCAGCTCTCGCCCGCGCGCGTCCTGACCGAGATGGCCCAGGTGGGCCTCGCCGCCACCGAGTTCGGCCCGGACGGGTTCCTGCCCGCCGACCCGGCGGTCATGGCGGAGTTCCTGGCCGCCCGCCACCTGACCGCGGTCGGCGGCTTCACCCCCGTGGTGCTGCACGAGGCCGGCCACGAACCCGCACCGGAGATCGAGCGCCTGCTCGACGGCTACGACGCCGCCCGCGCCGAGGTGCTCGTGCTATCGGCCGCCACCGGCCGGGACGGCTACGACACGCGGCCCGTCCTGGACGAGGCGGGCTGGACGACGCTGCTCACCAACCTTGACCGGCTCACCGGCCTGGCCGCCGCGCGCAGCGTCCGCGCCGTCCTGCACCCGCACGTCGGGACCATGGTCGAGAACGGCGACGAGGTCCGGCGGGTGCTCGAGGGCTCGGCCATCTCGCTCTGCCTGGACACCGGCCACCTCCTCATCGGCGGCACTGACCCGGCCGAGCTGACCAGGCAGGCGCCGGACCGGATCGCGCACACCCACTTCAAGGACGTCGACGACCAGATCGCGGCGCAGGTCAGGTCGGGTCGGCTGAGCTACACCGAGGGGGTCAGGCGGGGAATGTACCGGCCGCTCGGGCGCGGTGACGTCGACTTCGCCGCGATCGTCAGCTATCTGCGGCACCGCGACTACGGCGGCTGGTATGTCCTGGAACAGGACACCATCTTGACCGAGGATCCAAGCGGCGAAGGCCCGGTCGCCGACGTCCGGCAGAGCGCCGACTACCTGCGCCGGTTGCTGACCGGGCATTAGCGGGTCCAGCCGCACCTCGCCGGCATCGGCTTGGGACGCTGTGACCTCATCCGCGCTGGGTGATGCCGCCCGGCCGCGGTCGGCCCATCCTGAGTAGCTGTGAGCCGCCACGCGGACGCCGAACCGCCCTTGATGCCGGCGCAGCCGGAAACGACACAGGAACGCGGGTTCGGGCCGTTCGTCACCGTCATCGTCCGCAAGCGGCCCGACGGCGTGATCGCACGCTGGGAATCTCGCGCACACCGCAAGCACCTGCATCCAGACGCGCGACGCGGCTCGACGTGGTGGGCGCCGCACGATCGCGACTGGTGGATGGGGGTGCTGTTCGCCGTCGGCTCGCTCCTGTTCGCACTGGGCACGGTGCCCGCGTACGTGGACGCCGTGGGCGCGGGGCCCGACGCGGTGACGTTCTTCATCGGCTCGCTGTTCTTCACCTCGGCCGGCTTCCTGCAGTACCGCGAGGCGGTTGATGCCGCGCCCCGGCGCCCCGGCGCCGCCCGCCGTAAGCTCTTCGTATTCCTGCCCGGCCAGATCGACTGGCAGGCGACCGCCGTGCAGCTCGTGGGGACCCTCGAGTTCAACGTCAGCACGTTCGCTGCCATCTTCGCCGCCGTGGGCACGGCGCAGGCGCGGCACCACGTCTGGCGTCCCGACGTCTTCGGATCGGTCTGCTTCCTGGTCGCCAGTGCGCTCGCCTGGTTCGAGGCGTGCCACGGCTGGACGGCCTGGCGGCCGAGATCGCTGGCCTGGTGGATCACGGGGGTGAACCTGCTTGGTTCGGTCGCGTTCGGGTTCTCCGCCGTGGCCAGCTACGTCATCCCGGGGACTACCGAGCTGCTCAGCGTCCCGGCGGCCAACCTCGGCACCTTCATCGGCGCGGTGTGCTTCCTGGCCGGCGCGGTGCTCCTGCTATTCGAGCGGACCGAGGAGCTACCCGCCGTCACGGCGGCTCCGCCGCGGCTGTCCGGCCCGGCCGAGCCCGCCCGGCCGTTACAGGTGGCGCGACCAGTTCTGGCTGGTCAGGTCCTTCCCGAAACTGTGATGCCGGCTCTCGTCGTCCAGGGTGAAGCCGGCGCGCTGGTAGATGCGCCTGGCGTCGGCTAGCACGTCGTTGGTCCACAAGGTGATCCGGGAGTAGCCGGCCCGGCGCGCGAACCGCAGGACCTCGTCGACGAGACGGCCGCCGATCCCCAGCCCCCTGGCCCACGGCTCCACCAGCAGCAGCCGGAGCCGCGCGGTAGAGGCATCCTCGCGCACGCAGAACACGCAGCCGGCCGGCACGCCGTCCACCTCGGCGATCCAGGCCGCCTCGGCCACCGGGTCCCGCTTCTCCACGTAGTCCGCGACGATCCTGGCCACCAGGGCCTCGTACGAGGCGTCCCAGCCGAACTCCTCGGCGTACAGCGCCCCGTTCCGCTGCACCACCCAGCCCATGTCGCCGGGGCGCGGTTCCCGGAGCAGGTAGCCGCGCGGCTGCGGCGACCCGGTGAGGGTCTCGGTGACCACGCGCATCGCGTCGAGCAGCCGGCGCCGGTCGTCATCGCACAGGGCCGCCAGCATGTCGCGGACCTGCTCGGCCGACCGGGTGTCGAGGCCCGCGACGACCTCGCGGCCGCTGCCGGTCAGCTGGATGACCTGCCTGCGCCCGTCCGCGGCCGAACGCTGCCGGGCGATCACGCCGTCTGATTCGAACCTGGCCAGGATCCGGCTCAGGTACCCCGGGTCGATGTCCACCGTCCGGCGCAGGTCCGTGACCTCGCTGGTATCCCGCTGCGCCAGCTCGAAAAGCAGCCGCGCCTCGGTGAGCGAGTACGGCGTGTCCAGGTACTTGCCCCGCAGCAGCCCGAGCGCGTTCGTGTAGAAGCGGTTGAACCCGCGCACCGCGGCCACCGCGGCGCCGTCGGCGGCCGGCCCGGCGGCGGCCCCCATAACGTCGGCCGGCCCGGCCTTCCCGGTGGCGGCCTCGGTGTTGTCACTGGCTAGCTTGTTCGTCCTCACCCACTCCTCGACAGTCAGTTCACTTATCGCGTCCCCAGAGGATCGATTGCTTAAGTCAACCATATATCTGCCCTAGTCAACAATGAGGTTCACACGGGCAATGAAGTGGGGCCGTCCTTAAGGCCTGGAAGCGCCGTACTTAGGATGACGCGTAGCGGCAGGCACCGGCGAAACCGGCGAAAACCAGCGAGACCAGCGATATCAGGGAGGCACACGGCATGCGGATGCGGACGCTCGGCGGTACCGGGATCAAGGTGAGCCCCTACTGCCTCGGCGCGATGATGTTCGGTGCGTGGGGCAACCCCGATCACGAGGACAGCATCCGGATCATCCACGCCGCGCTGGACGGCGGGATCAACTTCGTCGACACCGCCGACGTGTACTCGGCGGGGGAGTCGGAGGGGATCGTCGGCAAGGCCTTGCGCGGTCGCCGGGACGATGTCGTGCTGGCCACGAAGGCGCACAGCGCGATGGGCAAGGACCCGAACATGAGCGGCAACTCGCGCCGCTGGATCGTCCGCGAGGTGGAGAACAGCCTGCGCCGCCTGCAGACCGACTACATCGATCTGTACCAGATGCACCGGCCGGACCCGGACACCGACATCGACGAGACCCTGTCCGCGCTGTCGGACCTCGTTCACGCCGGCAAGATCCGCGCGATCGGCTCGTCCACGTTCCCGGCCGAATCCATCGTCGAGGCGCAGTGGGTCGCGGACCGGCGTGGCCACGTACGGTTCCGCTCCGAGCAGCCGCCTTACTCGATCTTCGTCCGCGGCATCGAGGCGGCGGTGCTGCCCACCTGCCAGAGGTACGGGATGGGCGTGATCGTCTGGAGCCCGCTGGCCGGCGGCTGGCTGAGTGGCCGGTACCGCAAGGACGCCGACATCGACATGACCATCGGCCGCGCGCGGCGGCTGCCGCACCGGTTCGACCCGTCGTTGCCCGGTAATCAGGCCAAACTGGCCGCCGTCGAGGAGCTCATAAAGGTCGCCGCCGACGCGGGCTGCTCGCTGACCCACCTGGCGCTGGCTTTCGCCACCGCGCACCAGGGCGTGACCTCGGCGATCATCGGGCCGCGCACCATGGACCAGCTCACCGACCTGCTGGCGGGCGCCAGCGTGACCCTCGACGACGCCGTGCTGGACCGCATCGACCAGATCGTCCCGCCGGGGGTGAACCTCAACCCGGCCGACGCGGGGTGGCAGCCGCCCGCGCTCACCGATCCGGCTGCCCGCCGCCGCCCGCAGGCAGCCCGCTCCGTCGCCTAGGCAGCAGACAAAGCGTCATACGCCCTTGGCTGCCGCCATCTGCTCGAGCACGGGGACGAGCCAGGCCAGTGCCCGCTCCTTGGTGATGCCAAGGCCGGCCAGCGTGCCGCCGCCCAGGCTCTCCTCCTCCTCGAGCAGGCCCAGCAGAATGTGCTCGGTACCGATGTAGTTGTGCCCGAGGGCCAGCGCCTCGCGCAGCGTGAGCTCGAGCACCTTCATGGTCCGCGAGTCGAACGGGACGTGCCCGGGGAGCGCCTCGTCCGGAATGGCGGCCGGCAGGACTGCGCCGATGGCCGCGCGGGATGCGTCCGGCGATACCCCGAGGGCCGCGATGGCCCTCGCCGCCAGGCCTTCCTGTTCGTGCAGCAGGCCGATGGTCAGGTGCTCGGGGAGCACGCGGTCATGCCGTCGCTTGATGGCTTCCTGGCGCGCCGCGATGACCGCGCGCTTAGCCCGGTCGGTGAACCGGGAGAACTTGACCGGATCTGGCGGGAAGGCGCCGGAGAGCAGGTCGCCCAAGTCCGAGGCTTTGGGTACGAACCGCTTTTGCGCCGCCTGCTTGGTGACGCCCATGAACTGGCCGATCTCGGTCCACGACGCGCCCGTCTTGCGGGCCTGGTCGACAAAATGACCGATCAGGTGGTCGGCCAGGTCGCCGAGGTGCTCGGAGATCCGCACAGCCGCCGATACCTGGTTAAGTGCTGTGCCTTCGGTGTTCTTGATGTAGCTGATTAGCTCGTCGAGCCTTACGGGTGGTTGCGACATGCGTCAACTTTAAGTTGACCCGCAGTCAAACGTCAACTCGGAGTTGACGACTGAAGCGGGGGTTACTCAAGCCGCATGTACAGCGACACGATCGTGCTGTCTGGTCCTGAGGTGATGCTCAGCTCGTCGGCGAGCGTGGCCGCCAGCCACAGCCCGCGGCCGCAGTCGGCGCCGATCGGCTCGCCCGGCTCGCCGGGTTCGGCCGTCGCGGCTGACGCATCGCGCATGTCTGCGCTGCGCGGAGCCGGGCAGCTCACCGTCGCCTTGGGGATGGTGTCGGCGACCAGGCAGCGCAGTCCGCTGGCCGCTCGCCGCAGGATCAGCCTTCCGCCCGCGCCCGCGTGGACGATCGCGTTGGCCGCTATCTCGTGTACGGCCAGGACGAAGTCGTCGAGCCGTGTCCCGGTCAGCCCGGCGTCCGCGCACTGCGCGGCGACCTGGCGCCGTAGCCTGGCGAAATCGGCCCAGCCGAACACGACGTCCAGCAGCTCGCCGCTCCGGTCGGCGATGTCGCCCGGCCACAGTCTGTCAAGCGCGACTACGCGCGCCTCATCGGTCATTTCCGCCACGTCAGCAAACCCCCCTTCGCTACGTTTGGTGAAGGAGATGCTACAAGCAGTCGCGCGCCGTGTCCGGGTTTCCGGCGTTCAGCGGCCCAGTGGGGAAGGGTGATGTGGCGTCGGGGGAATGGTCGCGACGTCGGGTACGGACCGGGCCAGACCAGCAGAACCGGACACGCGGCGCGATCGACGACGAAACAGGTGGCCCAGTCCAGGCTCTACCGCAAGGTGAAACGGGCCCTGGCCGACGCCAGGTCCAGCGCGTCCCCTTCCCCTCCTGGCCGGATGGGCTACCAGCTAGTGCTGACAGCCCATCCAACCAGGGGGATGCGCCCGGGCCTGCTAGGGACGGACTTCGTAGACGAGGTTGAACGGGGTCTCGGCGGCGCGCCGGAACCTGGTGAAACCGGCGTCGGTGAGGACCTGCCTGATGGCGGCCTCGCCGGCCTGCGCGCCGAGCGCGTAGCCGCCGGACTGGGACAGCGCGTTCGGCACGCACAGCAGCGTGGAGAAGCTGTAGTACGTCCGGCCCACCGGGTTCATGTTGCCCGCCACGTCGTCGGCGGCGGCGGGCTCGACGATGAGCCAGGTGCCGTCCGGCTTGAGCGCCTGGCGGACGTGCCGGGCCGCGGCCAGCGGGTCGCCCATGTCGTGCAGGCAGTCGAAGGTGGCGACCAGGTCGTACCCGGCCCCCGAGAAGGCCGACGCCGACGCGACCTCGAAGCTGACCCGGTCGGCGACGCCCTGGTCACCGGCGTGCTTACGGGCCATCTCGATCGACTCGTCGTGGTAGTCAGATCCGGTGAACCGGGAGTTCGGGTACTCCTGGGCGAGCAGGATGGTGGACGCGCCGAGCCCGCAGCCGATGTCGGCCACCGTGGCGCCGGCCCGCAGCTTGTCCTCCACCCCGTCGAGCGCCGGGATCCAAGACGGGACGAGGTTGGCGATGTAGCCGGGCCGGAAGAACTGCTCGCAGCCGGTGAAGACATCCCCGTCCTGCTCGTGCCAGCCCAGGCCGCCGCCGGTCCGGAACGCCTCGGTGATCCGCGGCACGGCCTTCAGCGCGCCCAGCGCCAGCACGAACGCGCCGGGCATGTAGACGCCGCCATCCGGGTTAGTCAGCGCGAAGGCCTGCTCCTCGGTCATCGAGTAGGTCTGGTCGGCGGCGTCGAACTGGACGTAGCCGCTCGCGGCCTGGCCGCGCAGCCATTCGGCGACGTAGCGCGGGTTCGTCTGGGTCGCTGCGGCCAGTTCCTCGGCGGTCGTCGGCGCGTCCGCCAGCGCCTTGTACAGGCCGAGGTTGTGGCCGATGACCACGCTGCCCGCCGCCGCTGTCGCGCCTAGGTCCCCGACGAACTTGCCCAGGAACTCGTTGAGCTTGTCGCTGTCGATAGCCATGATGAAACTCCCCTTGGTGTTCGGTTGCCATCACGGCCCAGACTGCGCCGGGGCGTTGCAACGGCGTTGCAACCCGGCTGCAACGGGACTCGTTACGCAGGAAGGGAGGCATCGACGAGGGGATTTCGACGTCACGCACCGCCCTGGCCAGTACGGAGCGGGCCGCGACCAGGGCTACGATCAGATCTGGTCCCGAGCCCTAGTTCGGGCCATCCAGGATCCGCCCGGTCAGCTGGTCGAGCCGGTCCAGCAACTCGCGTAGCGTGTACCTGGTGATCAGGCCACCGCGGCGGCGGTACCAAGCTTGCCCTCGGCCTGCTCGCAGAATCCGGCCGCTACGTCCAGGTCCACGACGACGTCCGGCCCGGCCGCCAGCCGGTAGCCGGCCCGGCCGCCCTGGATGAGTTCGGCTCCCAGCACCGCACGCAGCCGGCTGACCATGGTCGCGACGTTCTGCCCGGGGGACGCGGGCAGCTCGTCCGGCCAGAGGATCTCGGCGATCCGGTCGATCGTGACCAGGCCGGGCCGCTCGACCGCGAGCAGCTTGAGCAGCGTCCGCGACTTCCGGCTGCCGATTTCGCCTTCGGTCAGCTGGGTGCCGTCCCGGACGACCCTGAACGTGCCCGCAAGACGCAGCTCGACGGCTGTGCCGCTGACTGATCCCGCGGGACCAGACCTCCCCACGTGCACTTCTTACCGCCGACGTTCCCGCCGCGCAAGCGGCGGCAGCACCGCGACCAGGGTCGTCGCCGGATTATCCGGCCTGAGCCGGGGTCAGCGCGGGCTGACCGTAGCGCCGGACGAACCCGCGCAGGATCGCCGGCGGCCAGGTGACGTTGCTGCGGGCGGCTCGCGCCATGATCCCGTCGGCCTGGTCGGGTTCGAAGTAGCCAGCGTGCTTGTAGACCTCGATCCGGGTGCACAGGCCGGCCACGTCGAGCTCGGGGTGGAACTGGGTCGCGTAGACGTTGCCGCCGACCCGGAACGCCTGCACCGGGCAGCCAGCCGAACTGGCCAGCAGGACGGCCCTGCTGGCCTTGCCGCCTGCGGCGGCGGGGCTGGCCTTGCCGCCTGCGGCGGCGGGGCTGGCCTTGCCGCCTGCGGCGGCGGGCCCGGGCAGGTGGCTGACCGCCTCCTTGTGGCCGGTGAAGGCCTGAAAGGCCGCGGGCAGCTCGCCGAGCAGCGGATCCCGCCGGCCCGCCGGAGTCAGCGTGATCTCGACGGCGCCGACCGGCTCGGCGAAGCGCCGGTCGACCACCGCGCCCTGGTAACGGCCGAGCGCCCCGATGCCGTAACAGGCCCCGAGGAACGGGAAGTCCGCGCTCACCACCTGGTCGAGCAGGCCGGCCAGATCCGCCTCGACCCGGCGCTGCACCGGTGTTTTGAGCTCCTCGGGATCGGAGTAGTTGAACGGGCCGCCGCCGAGCATGATCCCCGACCAGTCGCCCAGGTCGACGCGGCCCAGCGCGTGCTGCTCCAGCCGGACGCGGCGCAGCTCGTCTTCGCCGAGCCCGGACAGGGACAGGAACGAGTCGTACTCGTTGTCGGCCGCCGCGTCCTCGGCGCGGATGGCCAGCAGCAAGAAAGGCTTCACCGGTCCACCCTAATGACGGGGCGAACCTGCCGCAGCCAACGGCCGGCCCGCCCCGGCGGATCCATCGGGATTGACGATGGATCGGCTGGCCAGCACCCTGGTGCCGTGACCGATGAACGAGCCAGGGCCGAACAGTTCGCCGGCCTCTTCCGCGCCGTCTACCTGACGTTTCACCGGCGGGACGGGCCGCGGAGTCAGCTGCCCGGCGCGTCCAGGGCGGTGCTCGAGCACCTGGCGCTGGCCGGCCCGCTCACCGTGGGGGAGGCCGCCGCGCACATGACCCGGGCGCAGTCGGTGATCAGCGAGATCGTCACGCACCTGGAACGCCAGGGGCTGCTCGAACGGGAGGACGATCCTGCCGACCGGCGGCGGACGCTGATCTGGCTGACCGCACAGGGACACGAGGCACTCCGCCGCGACCGCGAGGTGCTGAGCGTCGACATGCTGGCCGGTGCCATGACCCGGTTGCCCGCCAGCCAGGCCGAGGACCTCATCATCGGCCTCCGCGCCCTAATCGACCTGGCCGGCCCGGCACCAGAAACCCGCAATGACCCATGAGGAGGACCCGATGACCACGACAGCGGCCTGCGAGAGCTGCGGGATGCCCATCGAGACCGGCCGTTACTGCGCCTACTGCACCGACGAGACCGGCGCCCTGCAGTCCTTCGACGAGCGCTTCGAGCGGATGACCGCGTGGCAGGCACGCCGCAATCCTGGCGCCACCCGGCAGGAGATCGAGCAGCAAACGCTCGCCTACATGGCCACCATGCCCGCCTGGCGGGACCACCCGCGCGTTACCGCCGGCCGCTCCTGACCGCACGAGGGCGGCGGGCCGGCACCGGCGGCGGCTCAGCCGACGCGTGGGGCCACCCGTCCGCTCATGTAGAGGTAGGGCGTGCCGTCGGCGAGCTGGCCGAAGCTGACCGGTGCCCACGGCTCGTCGTCGCGCGACCGCAGCACGAACCTGGTGCCCGAAACGTCGGCGGGTTCAGCCGGATACAGCAACAGGTCCTCTGGTTCGGCGTCGACAAGGGCCGCCAGGTTTCCCGTCATGGTCAGCTCCATCGCGAGCCTGCCGTCGCGCACCGACACGTCGAACCGCCGCGACGTCCGCTCGTAGTGACCGGCGTACCGTTCGAGATCCGCCGCGCCAGGGGCCCCGTCCATCCCGTCCACCTCGCTAGCCTCGGGTCCGGAGCCAGACCCGGGAACCCCGTCCGCGGGACGCGGCGGCGAGGGCATGGTCACCCCGGTCAGGTCCCCGAACACCTCGCTGAACACCTCCCGGTACAAGGTCTCCGACTCGGCGGCGTTGGTCAGCAGGCAGGCGGCTATCCCCGCTTCGGGGTCGATCCGCAGGTAGGCCGACTGGCCGATGGTGTCTCCGTCGTGGCCGACGATGGTCCGGTTGCCCCAGCGGCTCAGCCGCCAGCCCAGCCCGATGGCCGAACCTGGCGCGGAGAACTCGGGGATCGCGGCGCACGCCGACTGCATCGCCGTGACCGCGTCCTCGCTGAGCAGCCGCTTGCCGTCGGCGGTGATACCGCCGTCGAGATGGAGGCGGGCAAAGGTGAGCAGATCGCCGGGCGTGGCGGTGATCAGCCCGGCCGGCCCGACGCTGCGCGGCAAGCCCCAGACGTGCACCGGAGCGCCGTAGCGGTGATGGCCCACGGCGGCACGGCGCAGGATCGCCTCCTCCGGCAGGGTGACGGTCTGGGTGGCGGCGAGCGGACCGGTCAGCCGCGCGCGCAGCGATTCGTCCCAGGACTGCCCGTCGATGACCTCGATGATCCGGCCGAGCAGCACGTAGCCGCTGTTGCAGTAGGAGTACGTCGCGCCCGGCGCGAACACCGACGGGACCTCGGCCAGCAGGCCGACGTAGCGCTCCACGCAGTCGTCACCCCGGCCGGTGTCGGTGAAAATGTCGCCGTCGATCCCGCTGGTGTGGGTGAGCAGGTGCAGCACCGTCACCTGGCCGCCGACATCCGCCGTCCCGAGCCGCGCGCCGGGCAGCACCTCCGAGACGGTCGCATCCAGCGACAGCAGCCCCTCGACGAGCTGCATGATCATCGTCGCGGTCCAGATCTTGGTGATGGACCCGACCTGGAACACCGAGTCGGTGGTGACCGGGACCTGAGTCGCGGCGTTCAGCACGCCGTGCGCAGCCACGATCTCCTGCCCGTCGGACCAGATGCCCAGCGCAGCCCCGGGGACGTTCGCTTCGGTGGCCAGTTCATTGAGGCGGGTGGTCCAGTCAGCGGCATTGAGCATGTTATGGACGCTAACTCACCGAAGCCCGGCCTGACCCTTACCGCACGGTAAGGACCAACATAACCGAAACTAAAATTGACTAATATAATCGGGGACGGCCTTTGCCCATCTACCTGCAAGCTCAGTCATAATGTGCTCCAGGCCCGTTTGTGGGGCCAGCCATAGTTCGCCGGCCTACCCGGGTGTAGGTTCGCTGGCGGAGCCCTGAAGGGGGCGGAGAGCTGCGGAGGGATACATGAGCATCCTGGGCACCCGGGTGATTCGGACGGAGGACCCGCGGCTGCTGACCGCCGGCGGAGTCTATGTCGATGACCTGCGGACGCCGGAACTAAACGGGGCGGCGCGCGTCACGTTCGTGCGCAGCCCGCTGGCCCATGCGCGCATCACCGGCATCGACGCCAGCGCGGCCCTCGCCGAGCCCGGCGTGATCGCCGTGCTGACCGTCGCCGACATGGACGACCTGGCCCCGCCGCCGCCGAGCTCCGGCGAGTGGGACGGCAGCCCGGCGCCGCTCGGCGGCCCGTGGGCCGAGCCCCTCCTGGCGATCGATACGGTGCGGTTCGTCGGCGAGCCGGTTGCGATGGTGATTACCGATAGCCGCTACCAGGGCCAAGACGCAGCCGACATGGTCACCGTGGATTACGAGCCGCTGCCGGTGGTGCTGGGACCGACGGTCGCCGTCGCCGACGAGACCCTGCTGTTCCCGGCGGCCGGCACCAACGTCGCGATCGCGAACCCGGTGCCGACCGACGACGCGCCCTTCGACGCCTGCGAGGTCGTCGTCGAGCAGGACATCGTCAACCAGCGGGTCGCCTGCCTCCCGATGGAGGGGCGGGCCTCAGCCGTCAGCTACGAGAACGGCAAGCTGACCGTCTGGGCCAGTTCGCAGAACGCGCAGGTGAGCCGGTTCATCCTGGCCGGCGCCCTGGGCATGGCGCCCGAGCAGATCCGCGTGGTGGTGCCCGACGTAGGCGGCGGGTTCGGTGCCAAGATCGGCATCGACCGGGACACCATCACCCTCGCCTGGGCGGCCAGGAAGACCGGCCGGGCACTGTGCTGGGCCGAGACCCGCAGCGAGAACCTGGTCGCGATGACGCAGGGCCGCGCCCAGCTGCAGCGCATAAAGATCGGCGGCAGCCGGGACGGCCGCATCCTCGCCTACCGCATCGACGTCATCCAGGACGCCGGCGCCTACCAGCGCGTCGGCGGACTCCTGCCCTTCCTCACCTGCCTGATGGCACCGGGGGTGTACGACATCCCGGACGTGCAAGCCGGGTTCCGGCAAGCCGTTACCAACACGACGCCGATCGGCGCCTACCGGGGGGCCGGCCGGCCCGAGGCCACGGCGGCCATCGAGCGCTCGGTCGACCTGTTCGCCGCCGAGATCGGCATGGACCCGGTCGAGGTCAGGCGGCGCAACTTCATCGCTCCTGACAAGTTCCCCTTCCAGACCAAGACCGGCGCCATGTACGACACCGGCCGCTACGCCGACGCGCTGGACAAGGCGCTGGCCGCGGCGGGCTACGACCAGCTCCGCGAGGAGCAGCGGCGTCGGCGGGCCAGCGGTGACCCCAGGCAGCTCGGCATCGGCGTGTCCTCCTACGTCGAGATCACCGCGCCGGACCCGGACGCGGGCGAGACCGCCAAGATCGAGGTGACGGACGACGGTTCTGCCACGGTCTACACCGGCAGCTCGGCGCACGGGCAGGGGCACCACACCGCGTGGGCCATGCTCGTGCAGGACGAGCTCGGCATCCCGATGGACCGGATCACGGTCATCCACGGTGACACCGACCTGATCCCGGTCGGCGTCGGGACCTATGGTTCGCGGTCGCTGCAGCTCGGCGGCTCGGCCGTGCACAAGGCCACGGTCGAGGTCAAGGACGAGGCCCGCCGCCATGCCGCCGAGATGCTCGAGGCCGCCGAAGCCGACGTGGTGCTCGATACGAGCTCCGGGCTGTGGCAGGTGCGCGGCGACCCGGACACGGCCCTGTCCTGGGCCCAGGTCGCCGGTCATACCAGCGGCGGCAGCCTGATCGCCGACGTGAACTTCATCCAGGAGCGGCCCACGTTCCCGTTCGGAACCCATGTGTCCGTGGTGGAAGTCGACACCGAAACCGGCCAGACGAAGATGGTGCGCCACGTGACCGTCGACGACGCCGGGATAGTGATGAACCCGGTGCTCACCGAGGGCCAGCGGCACGGCGGGATCGCCCAGGGCGCGGCCCAGGCCCTGCTCGAAGAGGTGCTCTACGACTCGGACGGCAACCCGCTGACCTCCACGCTCGCCGACTACGCGGCCATCTCAGCGCCCGACCTGCCCAGCTTCGAACTGGCCGACAGCGAGACGCCGACCGACCTGAACCCGCTGGGCGTGAAGGGCATCGGCGAGGCGGGGACGATCGGCTCGACCCCGGCCATCCAGAACGCCGTCATCGACGCCGTCGCGCATCTCGGCGTCCGGCACATCGACATGCCGACCACACCCCAGCGGGTATGGACGGCGATCAACGAAGCACAGAAGGCGAGTCACCAGTGAAGGTCGACCTGACCGTCAACGGCACGAACATCACCGCGGACGTCGAGGACCGCATGCTCCTCGTGCACTTCCTGCGCGACGTGGCCGATCTCACCGCGACCAACGTCGGCTGCGACACCACCTCCTGCGGGGCCTGCACGGTGCTGCTCGACGGCGAGTCCGTCAAGTCCTGCACGGTGCTCGCCGCCCAGGCCAGCGGGCACGAGATCACCACGGTGGAGGGGCTCGCCCAGGACGGCGAGATGCACCCGGTGCAGCGGGCCTTCCATCAGGAGCACGGCCTGCAGTGCGGCTTCTGCACGCCGGGCATGGTGATGGCCATCGTGTCGCTGCTCAAGGAGAACCCGCATCCCACCGAGGAGCAGGTGCGCAACGGCCTCGAAGGCAACCTGTGCCGGTGCACCGGCTACCACAACATCGTGAGGGCCGCGCTGGCGGCCGCGGACGCAGAGAAGGTGTCGGCGTGATCCCGTCCACGTTCAGCTACCAGCGGGCAGGCTCGGTCGAGGAGGCGGTGAGCCTCGCGTCCGAACACGGCGACGACGCGAAGTTCCTGGCCGGCGGCCACTCGCTGCTGCCGCTGATGAAGCTGCGGCTGGCCGCCCCCGAGGTGATCATCGACCTGGGCGGCCTGCACGACCTGTCGTACGTCAACGACCAGGGCTCCTACGTCGCGATCGGCGCCCTGACCAGGCACCACGACGTCGAGCACTCCGATGTCCTGGCCCGCGAGGTGCCGCTGCTCGCCCACGCGGCCGGGCAGGTCGGCGATCCGCAGATCAGGCACCGGGGCACGATCGGCGGCTCGATCGCGCACGCCGACCCCGCCTCGGACCTGCCCGCCGTGCTGCTCGCGCTGGACGCGACCATGGTCGCGCGCGGCCCCGGCGGTACCAGGGAGATCCCGATCGGGGAGTTCTTCCAGGGCCTGTTCGAGACCGCGCTGGCGCCCGACGAACTGCTCACCGAGATCCGGGTGCCCAAGCCGGCCTCGGCGGGAGCTTGGTCGTTCCAGAAGTTCACCCAGCGGGCCATCGACTGGGCCATCGTCGGCTGCGCCGTGCAGGACGGCCGCGTGGCCCTGGTCAACATGGGCGGGACGCCGCTGCGCGCCGCCGCGACCGAAGCGGCCCTGGCCGGCGGCGCCTCGCCGGCCGACGCGGCCGCGCACGCCGCCGAGGGCACCAACGCCGCCGGCGACATCCGCGCCACCAGGGCCTACCGCGAGCACCTGGCCCGCGTCCTGGTCTCCCGCGCCCTCACCGAGGCAAGTTCACGATCATGATTCCTAACGGGCCGTGGCGCGTGCCCTGGCGCCGCGACGGCCCGGATCATGAACCCGGACGCCCCCGGTGATCGAAGCGGTCGCCTTCGACCTGGACGGGGTGCTGATCGATTCCGAACCGGTCTGGGAGGAGGTCCGCCGTGGCCTGGTCGCCGAGCGCGGCGGCCACTGGGCCCCGGACGCCCAGCGCAGGCTCATGGGCATGAGCACCCCGGAGTGGGCCAGGTACCTCGGCGAAGACCTCGGCGTCGGCCTGCCTCCCGCCGAGGTCGCGTCGCTGGTCGTGGACCGTATGGCCGCGCGGTACCGGGAGCGGATCCCGTTCCTGCCTGGCGCCGTCGAGGCGGTGCGCAGGCTCGCCGCCCGCTGGCCGCTCGCCCTGGCCAGCTCGGCCCCGGCGGTGCTCATCGAGACCGTGCTGCAGGCCGCGGACCTAGGCTCGTACTTCCAGGTCACGATGTCCACCGAGCAGGTGCCGCACGGCAAGCCGGCCCCGGACATCTACCTGGCCGTGACGGACAGGCTCGGCGTCTCACCTGCCGCCTGCGCCGCCGTCGAAGACTCCTCCAACGGCCTGCGCTCCGCGGCCGCCGCGGGCCTGCACGTCATCGCGATCCCGCACCCGCAGTACCCGCCCGACCCCGACGCCCTCGCCGCGGCCAGCCTGGTCCTGCCCGCCCTCACCGACCTGACCCCCGACGCCGTCGCCGCGCTAGCCTGAAGCGGCTCCGGCCCTCACTCCTGGCACTCACGTGCTTCCAACCCACTCCCGTGACCCCTGTTACCCCGTCCGCTGCCCCGCCCCGCTAGCTCATACTGCATGGTTGCCCCAGCCATGTCGTAAGGCTCCGGAGCGGATGGTGCTGGAGTGGCGAAAGGGGTTCCTGCGCCCCGCCCGCGCGGCCGAGGGGGAGGCGGTCGCGAACAGGCGTGTGGCTGGCTGACAATGGAAGGGTGCGCAGGGCGCTGAGAAGGACGGGGCGGTGGATCTGGTCGCCCAGGCGGCTGATGCTGCTCCTGGGGGCCTTGCTCATCCTCACGTTTCCCGGTCCGAACCTGGAGTTCCTGGCCTGGTTCGGGCTGGTACCCGGGCTGGTGCTGATCGTCAGGTCGCCCACGGCCCGGGAGGGCGGGATGCGCGCCTGGTGGCTCGGGGCCGGGTACCTGATCGCGGCGCTGTACTGGATGACGCCAGAGATCGGGCCCGCGGTGCTGCTGGTGGGCGCGGTGGTCGGCGCGCTGTGGATACCGTTCGGGGTGGCGGCCTGTAAGCTGCTCAGGCCGCCGGTGACCTGGCCCCGCGCGCTGGCCGCCCTGGTGGTGGTGCCGAGTTGCTGGCTGCTCGGCGAATGGCTGCGGTCCTGGCAGGCGCTGGGCGGCCCGTGGGCGGTGTTCGGCGTCAGCCAGTGGCAGCATCCGGCCGTGCTGGCGCTGGCCGCGGTGGGCGGGGTGTGGCTGATCAGCTTCGCGCTGGTCATGGTCAACGTGGCGATCGTGCTTGCCCTGGAATCCCTGCCCCGCGTAACACCCGGCGCGAAACCAAACGCGGGCCTCGCCGTGCTCGGCGCGGCCGTCGCGGTGGCCGGCGTCGGCGCCGGGCCGCTGGCGTACGCGCTCACCCCGGCCAGCCCGGTGGCGCGCGAGGCGACGATCGCCATGGTGCAGCCGGGAATCGTGAACAATGCGGTCCAGCGGGTCGACGCGAGCGAGCGGCTGACCGCCGAGCTGAGCCGGTCCGGCAAGCTGAGCGGGGTCAGGCCCGACCTGATCGTGTGGGGCGAGAGCAGCACCGCGGTGGACCTGACCCTGCCACACAACCGTGACCAGCTCGCCAAGATGCAGTCCCTGGCTAGCCAAGACGGCGCCGACCTGCTGGTCAACCAGGACACCACGGTCCCCGGCCGGGGCCAAGAGAAGGTGGGCGTGCTGGTCGGCCCGGCGGGCGTCCGGGGCCAGTACATCAAGACCCGGCTGGTGCCGTTCGGCGAGTACATACCGTTCCGGCAGCAGCTCGGCTGGCTGACCAAGATCAGCAAGGCCGCCGCGTCCAACATGATCCCCGGCACCGGCGCGCACCTGCTCTACCCGGTCGACCGGGCCGGCCGGCCGCTGCCGATCGGCGTGCTGATCTGCTTCGAGTCCGCGTTCCCCGACATGTCCCGCGTCGATACCGATAAAGGCGCCCAGCTCATCGTCTACCAGTCCGCGACGTCCACCTTCCAGGGCACCTGGGGACCGGACCAGCACGCCTCGCTCAGCGCGGTGCGCGCGGCCGAGACGGGCCGGCCCGCGGTACAGGCCGCGCTGACCGGGGTCACGGCCGCGTTCGACGCGAGAGGCCGGCTGCTGGCCTGGATGGGGCAGTCCTCGCACGGCGTGGTCAGCGTCCGGCTCGGGCTCCCGCCGACCTCGGCCAAGACTTTCTACGACCGCGCAGGCGACTACGTTCCGTGGTCGGCAGTCGGCATCGTGATCCTCGCCACACTGGTCATGTTTGCGAATTCACGCGGTTTTCCTGGCCGGAGAGCTGGCGTCAAGCGAGGGCATGAGGCACAATATGTAGCTGGGCAGTCCGTGCCGCAGTAGCGAGGTCGCAGGGGAAGGCGAACCTCGTCTACAAGGAGGCACGGTGTCTGCGCCTATTGCTCTAGGTGTTCTGTACGTTCATTCGGCGCCCCCGGCGCTGTGCCCGCACATCGAGTGGGCTGTAGCCGGAATCGTGGGGGTGCCTGTCGGCATGCCGTGGTCCGGCCAGCCGGCCGCCCCGGGCGCGCTGCGGGCCGAACTCACCTGGCAGGCCCACCCGGGCACGGCGGGGGCGATCGCGTCCGCGCTGGCTGGCTGGAACCGGCTCAGGTTCGAGGTCACCGAGGACAGCTCGCCCGGCTGTGACGGCGTGCGGCATTGCTACACGCCCGACCTCGGCCTGTTCACCGCGGCGACCGGCGCCAACGGCGACATCATGGTCTCCGAGAACCGGCTCAGGTCGGTCATGCTGCTGGCCGAGCGGGGCGGCGCCACGGCGTCACTGGAGGACGAGCTCGGCAGGCTTCTGGGCACGGCCTGGGACAACGAGCTCGAGCCGTTCCGCCGCGCCGCCGACGGCGCCCCCGTCCGCTGGCTCAACGCAACCGGCTAACCCGCCCCTTAACTTAACCAGCTGGTCGGGACGGGCATGCCCTCGCTGTAGCCGGACGCGCTCTGCAGCCCGATCACGGCCCGCTCACCGAACTCGGCCAGGTCGCGCGCGCCTGCGTAGCTGCACGAAGAACGGAGCCCGGCCACGATCATGTCGATCAGGTCTTCCACGCCGGGCCGCACCGGGTCCAGGTACATCCGGGCCGACGAGATGCCCTCCTCGAACAGTTCCTTGCGCGCCCGCTCGAACGCCGAGTCGCTGGCCGAACGCAGCCGGACCGCCCGCGCCGACGCCATCCCGAAGCTCTCCTTGTACAGCCGCCCCTCCGGCGACCGGAACGTGTCGCCGGGGGACTCATAGGTCCCGGCGAACCACGATCCGATCATCACGTTCGAGGCGCCCGCGGCCAGCGCCAGCGCCACGTCCCTGGGGTGCCTGACCCCGCCGTCGGCCCACACCGAGGCACCGAGCCGCCCGGCCTGTTCGGCGCACTCCAGCACGGCGGAGAACTGCGGCCGCCCCACCCCCGTCATCATCCGGGTGGTGCACATCGCACCCGGGCCCACGCCCACCTTGACCACGTCGGCCCCGGCCGACACCAGGTCGTCGACTCCGGCCGCGGTCACCACGTTGCCCGCCACCACCGGAACCGACGGGGACAGGCCCCGCACCGCCTGCAGCGCGCCGATCATCTTCTCCTGGTGCCCGTGCGCGGTGTCCACCACGAGCACGTCCGCCCCCGCGTCGAGCAGCAGCTTGGCCTTGGCCGCGACGTCGCCGTTGACCCCGATGGCCACCCCGACCCGGAGCCGGCCCGCGGCGTCGACGGCGGGGGAGTACAGGGTCGCGCGCAGCGCCCCGGTCCTGGTCATGATGCCGAGGCAGCGGCCCGCCCCGTCCACCACCGGCGCCAGCCGGTGCCGCCCGTCGTGCAGCAGCGCGAACGCCCGCTCCGGCGGCGTCCCGGCGGGCAGCGTGAACGGGTCGGCCGACATCACGTGGCTGAGCTGGGTGAACCGGTCGACGCCGAGGCAGTCGGCCTCGGTGACGACCCCGACGGGCCGTTCGTCGGACAGCACGATCACCGCGCCGTGCGCCCGCTTCGGCAGCAGGCTGAGCGCGTCACCCGCCGTGTCGGTCGGCGCCAGCGTCAGTGCGGTCTCCACCACCAGGTCCCGTGACTTCACCCAGGTGATCACGTCCGCCACCACGTCGGCCGGGATGTCCTGCGGCAAGATCGCGATACCGCCCCGCCGGGCCACCGTCTCGGCCATCCGGCGGCCGGAGACCGCGGTCATGTTGGCGGTCACGAGCGGGATGGTGGCGCCGCTGCGGTCGGTGGCAGTCAGGTCGACGTCGAGCCGCGAGCCGACCGCCGACCGGCTGGGAACCATGAACACGTCGCTGTAGGTCAGGTCGTACCCGGGGGCTGCCTCGTTGAGAAATCGCACGTTAGAGATTCTTCCCGACGCCGGCGAGTGCTATAGCCTCGACCGGTGACAGATCGCTGGCCCGGCGCCCGCCCGCGGACGCTCCGGCTCGGCGCGCTTGCGTGGCCACCCGGCTCGTTCGGAATCATGGCGGTGATCAACCGGACGCCCGACTCGTTCTTCGATCGCGGGGCCACCATCGGTTTCGGTCCCGCCCTCGACGCGGCCAGCCGGGCGGTGGCCGACGGGGCCGAGATCGTCGACATCGGCGGGGTCAAGGCGGGACCCGGCGACGAGGTCACCCCCGCGACCGAGATCGACCGGGTGGCCGGCCTGGTCGCGGCGGTGCGCGAGCGCCACCCGGACGTGGTGATCAGCGTCGACACCTGGCGGGCGGAGGTCGCCGAGGTGGTCGCCCAGGCGGGCGCGGACCTGCTGAACGATGCCTGGGGCGGGGTCGACCCGCGGCTGGCCGAGGTGGCGGCCAGGTACGGTACCGGCCTGGTCTGCTCGCACGCGGGCGGCCTGCCGCCCCGCACCCGCCCGCACCGGCCCGCCTACGGTGACGTCGTGCGCGAGGTGACCGGCTATGTCACGGAATATGCCGAACGGGCCGTGGCCGGGGGCGTACCGCCGGATTCTGTCCTGGTGGACCCGGCGCACGACTTCGGGAAGAACACATGGCAGTCACTCGAGGTGACCCGGCGCCTCGGCGAACTGACGGGCACCGGCTGGCCGGTCCTCGTCGCGGTGGCGGACAAGGACTTCATCGGCGAGACGCTCGGCCTGCCGGCCGGCGAGCGGGCCGAGGGGACGGTCGCCGCCCTGGCCGTGAGCGCCTGGCTGGGCGCGCGGGTATTCCGCGTGCACGACGTGCCGGCCACCCGCGAGGCGCTCGCCGCGGTGGCGGTCCTCCGCGCAGCCGCGATCAGGGAACGTTGAGGCCGAACGCGGCGAACATGATGTCCGCGATCCGGTCGGCCATCTCGTCCTCCGGAAGCCGGACATCGGCGCTGATCAGGTAGTTCACCCGCTCGAGCATCATCAGGCAGGCCACCGAGGTGAGCTCGGCGTGCTCCTGCTGCTTGCCGGCCGCCTGGGCGGCGGCGGTCATCCCCGTGGTCATCGCCTCGGCGATGCTGAAGAACAGCCGCAGCCCGTCGCCGAACACCTCCTCAGGGACCAGGTCGGCCTGGCTGAGGATGCGGATCACGGTGGCATGCGCCGCGTAGGCACGGAAGAACTTGCGGACCCACTGGCGCAGCACGACCAGCCCGGTGTCGTCGTGCGTGACGACGGGAAAATCACCTGCCACGATCTCCATATCGTGCAAGGCGTCCTTCAGCAAGGCCTTGAACAGGTCTTCCTTGTTGGAGAAATACAGATAGAACGTCCCGTGCGAGATGCCGGCCCGGCGCACCACGTCGTCCACGCGGACGCCGTGGAAGCCGCGACCCTCGAACTCGACCATGCCCGCCTCGAGCAGCCGGCGGACGGTCTCCCGGCCCTGCGCGCGCAGCTCACGGTCCTGGGCCGGGGTACCCCCGCCCAGCGATGGTCTGGCGAGCTTTTTCCTCGGTGGCCGCCCGGTCCCGCGCGACGCGGCGTTGGCGGGGCCGCGGCTTGCCTCCTGGTTCATAGCAAGAGAGTAGCCTTCCCTGGTTATCCTGCCGTGCATTCGGTCAACGCCGCGCCCTGCTACCCTTCCAGCGGTGAGCAGCCAGGCCGCCGGAGGCTGGTCGGCGACCGCCTCTCGCACGGCCGACGGGGCGGCCGCGGGTACAGGGCGGTCGCGGGAATTCTGGCGGCGTTCCCCGGTCAAGGTGGGCGCGCTCACCGTCGCGGCCGCCTTCATCTACTGCCTGGTCTCGCTCAACCTCCTGCGCCGCTTCCTGGCCAGCACGTTCGACCTGGTCATCTTCGATCAGGGGATCCGCGGCTACGCCCACCTGGCGGCGCCGGTGTCGGTGGCCCGCGGCGTCTCGGATGGGCAGGGCGCGCACTTGGAGCTGCTGGCCGACCACTGGTCGCCGGTGCTGGCGCTGCTCGCCCCGCTGTACTGGATCCACGACAGCCCGGCCACCCTGCTGGTCGCCCAGGGCGTGCTGTTCGCCCTGGCCATCCCGCCGCTGTGGGCCTACACGCGACGCCAGATCGGACCGGGGGCCGCGTACTTCGTCTGCGTGGCCTACGCCCTGTCGCTGCCGGTGATGGAAGCCGTCATCTTCGACTTCCACGAGGTGGCCTTCGTTCCCGTGCTGACCGCGGTGATGGTGGAGCGCTTCGATGCGGGGAAGCGCTGGCACGGCATCCTCGCTGCGGTGGCGCTGCTGCTGGTCAAGGAGGACATGGGCCTGCTCGTCGCGGGCTTCGGCGGGTACCTGCTGCTGACCCGCCGGCGTCAATGGGCTCAAAGGGACTGGACCGGCCTGGCCTTCGTGGTGGGCGGCGTGGCGGCGACCTGGGCGGCCACCCACCTGCTGATCCCGGCGTTCGGCGGCTCGGCCAGCTTCTACTGGGCCTACGGCCAGTTCGGGTCCACGCTGGGCAGTGCCCTGCTCAACGTCCTCACCCATCCGCTGCACGCGCTGCACGTGTTCGTCACTCCGTCGGTCAAGGCCCGGACCATGATCGGGCTGCTCGCGATGTTCGGCTTCCTGCCGCTCGCCTCGCCGATGGTGGTGGCCGTGCTGCCGCTGCTGGCCGAGCGGATGCTCGCCTCCGGCTACCCGCTGTGGTGGCATGCCAAGTTCCAGTACGACGCGTTCCTGGTGATGATGCTGTGCTGCGCCGCGGTGGACGGCGCGGCGCGGCTGCAGCGGCACTGGCCCGCCCGCTGGATCCCGAGGCGCCCGGCCACGCTCTGGGCCGCCGCGATCTGTGCCGCGGCGCTCGTCTACCTTCCGTCCTCGCCGTTCGGGTCGCTGCTCAAGCCCGGCTTCTACAACACCAACGCGCGGATGCGGGCGGCCGCGGCGGCCGTCGCGCACGTACCCGCCGGGGTGGAGGTGGAGGCGTCCAACAACATCGGCCCGGCGCTGTCCGGCCGGGACACGGTGCTGCTGCTCGACGGCACGCCCCGGTGGGCGCCGTGGGTGGTGGGGGACACGCTCGGGCTGGACTTCCCGTTCTGCACGCCCAGCCAGCAAGCCCAGGAGGTGGCGTACCTGCGCGCGCACGGGTACGCGCTGGTGTACGCCGACCACGGTTACGTGGTACTGCACCGCCCGGCCGACGCGCGCACCGCGCAGGCCCTGGCCCATCCGCCGCCCGCGGCCCGGCTGCACACGGACATCTGCTACTGATGGCTTCGGCGCGGGTACTGAGCCTGCGTGCGGTCAACCGCGCGCTCCTGGCCCGCCAGCTGCTGCTCGAGCGCCAGGTCCTGCCCGCCGGCCAGGCGGATCGGGCCGCGCGGGTGGTGCAGGTCATCGAGCACCTGGTGGGGCTGCAGGCCCAGGCGCCGTTCCCGCCCTACTACGGGCTGCACTCTCGCCTGGACGGGTTCCGCCCCGAGGACCTGGCCACACTGATCACCGACCGCAGCGTGGTCCGGATCGCGCTGATGCGCGGCACCATTCACCTGGTGTCCGCGCGGGACTGCCTGCCGTTGCGCCGGCTGCTCCAGCCGGTGATCGAGCGGGGCATGCGCGGCGCGTTCGGCAAGCAGCTGGCGGGGGTGGATCCCGCGGAGCTGGCCGCGGCGGGCCGCCGCCTGGTCGAGGCCGAGCCGATGACGTTCGCCCGGCTCGGCCAGGCGCTAGCGGCGCAGTGGCCGGAGCATCCGCCCGCCGCCCTGGCCCAGGGCGTGCGCACCTACGTGCCGCTGGTCCAGGTGCCGCCGCGTGCCGTCTGGGGCCGGGCCGGGCAGTCGATGCACACCTCGGCCGAACACTGGCTCGGCCGGCGGCATCCGTCCGGCGTGGCCGCTTACCCGGTCCCGGCGGCCTCCCCGGCCGAGCTGGCGCAGCTGGTGACCAGGTACCTCGGCGCGTTCGGCCCGGCCACGGTGCGGGACGTGCAGGCCTGGTCCGGGCTGACCGGGCTCAAGGCAGTGCTCGAGCAGCTCCGCCCGTCCCTGGTCACCTTCCGCGACGAGCAGGGCGCCGAGCTGTTCGACCTGCCCACCGCGCCGCGCCCCGGCGAGGACGCGCCCGCGCCGGTCCGGCTGACCGCGGAATTCGACAACCTCGTGCTCTCGCACGCCGAACGGTCCCGGGTTGTCAGCCCCGAAGCCGCCAGCCGGCTTTCCACCGTCAACGGCGTCATCCCCGGGGCCGTGCTCGTGGACGGGTTCGTGGCCGGGGTGTGGCGGCTGGCCCGGACCCGGGAGCAGGCCACGGTGACCATCGAGATGTTCGGCCCGGAGCGGGAACGCGATGCGCTGACCGCCGAGGCGAACCGGGTGCTCGCGTTCGCAGCACCCGGCGCGGACGGCTCGGTCCGGTTTGCGCCGCTGGTCACGAGCCCGTGAGCCGCGGGCGAACCGGGCGGCCCGGCAGGCACACTCCGGGGTCAGGGAAAGCTGAAGATCTTCTAATAGGAGGCTTAAGGACCCTTTAACAATCCGCCCGGGGACTTTCTGTTGGCGGGGGTGGCCTTATATCGTCTATACATTGTGCTGCCTCTGTCCCAGCGGCCCGCCGCCCGTGCCGCCCGCACCGGCCCCTGGTGGCGTATCGCCCAGCTCGTCGCCGTCACCGCCACGGCGGGCGTGACGATGGCGGGTTTCGCCGTTCCGGCCGGCGCCCGCACCGGCCCCGTCGGCGATCCCTTCGGCTTCACCCTGAACCCGCCTCCCGGCGTCGCCGCCCCGACAAGCCCCGCCGCGCCGTCGCTGACGGCAACCGGCTCGGACGGGAATTCCCAGCGGCAGCAGCTTTACGTGCCCGACCTCATCGCCGCCGTGCCGAGCGGCATCACCTCCTCGCAGCTGGCCGCGATCTCTAAGCTGCGCGGGGTCCAGGCGGCTCTGCCCGTCGACGGCGGAAAGGTCAAGGTCAACGGCCAGAGCGCCAACGTGCTCGGCGTCTCGCCGCAAGCGTTCCGGTCCTGGACGCCGCTGGCCACGGCCAGCTCGTCCGCAATCTGGTCGAACCTGGGCAAGGGGCAGCTCGTCAGCACGGGCCCGGCGGCACGGAGGCTGCACCTCGCCGCCGGCCATTCCTATCCGGTGTCGGCCGCGGTTCTCACCCGACTGCCGTTCGGCGGATCAACCGCGCTGAGCGTGACCGGCGCGGATGCGATCGTGAACTTCGCCAGGTCCGCGCAGCTCGGGCTGGCGCGGAATTTCGCCGTGCTGATCAGCGCGCCGCCCAGCGCCAGCCTGCCGACGCTGATGTCCCAGGTCAAGTCCGTTATCGGGAAGCGCGGTCAGGTGGTGAACCTGGTTTCCTACGGCTTGGCGACGGCGAGCCAGAGACCAGTTGCCACGAACATCCCGGCGGGCGCGCCAGCCAACTACCTGAACCTCTTCAAGGCCTCGGCCGCGAAGTACTGCCCGGGAATGTCCTGGACGGTGCTGGCCGCGATCGGTCAGATCGAGAGCGGCGACGGCGCCAACAACGGCCCGTCGAGCGCGGGCGCGCTGGGCCCGATGCAGTTCATGCCGGCCACCTGGGCCGAGTGGGGTATCAACGGGTTCGGCCCGCCCGGCCCTCCGGACATCATGAACCCGCTCGACGCCATACCCTCAGCCGCGCGAATGCTCTGTGCGGCCGGCGCCGGGACTCCCGCGACGCTACGCGGGGCGATCTTCGCCTACAACCACGCCACCTGGTACGTCGACGAGGTGCTGGCGCTGGCCGGGGAGTACGCCAAGAACTCCGCGTAACCGCCGCAACCCAGCCTGGTGGCCCTGGCCTGGCTTGAGTCGGCCCAAGCCCGCCAGGCAGATGGCGGCGCTAGCGGCGCCGCACACGGCGGCGACGACGTAGCCGAACCGCGGGCCGTGCGCGTCGATCACGAAGCCGACCACGGACGCGCCGACGGCTACTCCGATGGAGACGCCGCTGCTCAGCCACGACATGGCCTCGGTCCGGCGGCCCGGCTTGGCCTGTGCCTCGAGCAGGCTGAACCCGGCGATGAGGGTCGGCGCGATGGCCAGCCCGCACAGGTAGATCACGCAGGTCAGCGAGACCAGGTTCGGCTGCGCCCAGAACGTGGCCACCCCGAGCACGGTCAGCGTGAGGGCAAGCGCGAACCTCTTCTCCACTGGTGCCCGCCAGTGCCTGGTCCCGTACCAGATTCCGCCCGTCGCGCTGCCGAACGCGTATGTGCCGAGGATCAAGCCGGCCAGCGGCTTGTGCCCGAAGTGCTGGGCGAACGCCACCGTGCTGAGGTCGATCGACACGAACATCGCACCGAGGAGCATGTATACCGGAGCCAGCACGATCAGCCCGGGCGCGGGCACGCCGCGGACCCGGCCGGCCCGCCGCCCGGCCCGGCTGGCGGGCCGCTCAGGCCGGACTACTGCCGGCTCGGTGTCGCGCTCCGCGGCGAACCACAGCGTCCCCACCAGGCACAGCACGGCCGCGACGCCGACGCCGGAGGCGGGGAAGGCCTCGGTCGCGAGCAGCGTCACCGCCGCCGGGCCGACGATGAAGCACAGTTCGTCGGCGACCGACTCGAAGGAGAACGCGGTGTGCAGCCGGGGCGAGCCCGCGAGCAGGACGCTCCAGCGCGTCCGGACCATCGCGCCCAGCGATGGCATGGCCGATCCCGCGACCGCCCCCGGTACGAAGAATGCCCAGGTGGGCAGCCTAAGCTCCACGGCCACGATGAGCAGCGCGGTGGCCACGGTGAACACGATGAGCAGCGGGATCAGGACGCGCCGCTGACCATGCGAGTCCACCGCCCGGGCGACCCGGGGAGAGGTGAACGCGTAGCCGAGCGAGCCGACCGCGGATACCGTGCCGGCCACGCCGTACTTCCCGGTGACGGCCGAGATGAGCAGGACAGTACCCAGCCCGAACATCGACATCGGCATCCGCCCGATGACGCCCGCCACGGAAAAGCGCCAGGCCCCCGGGATCGTGAAGATCTCGGCGTACGGCCGCAGCGGCCTGGTCAGCAGGCCGGCGGGGGAGCGACTGGCGGGCCTTTCCACCTCATCAAGCCCGGTCATCGGCCGCATTGCCCCATGAAGATCACGATATCGGACACCGCCAACCGGATTTCCTGGGCGTGCAGAGTCTCCGGCGTGCTGCCGTGACTCCTGATACCGGGTCGGCGGCTCCCTCGTCCGATGCCGGACGCACTGGAACCAGTGGGGCTTTCACTGCGCTAGAACGCGGCTGGATCCGGGGTTTCATGGCGTTCCGTGGGCATAGCCGTCCGGCCGCCCTGGTTGGATGGAGACATGCCGGCCTACGACGCCTTCCTGCTCGTCTCGTTCGGCGGTCCGGAAGGCCCCGACGACGTCATGCCGTTCCTGCAGAACGTCACCCGCGGCCGCGGCGTCCCCCCGGAGCGACTGGCCAGCGTGGCCGAGCACTACTACGCGGTCGGCGGGGTGAGCCCGATCAACCAGCAGTGCCGGGACCTCCTGGCCGCGATCCGCACCGCCTTCCCGGCCAGCGGCCTGTCGCTGCCCGTCTACTGGGGGAACAGGAACTCGACGCCGTACCTGACCGGCACGGTCCGGGCCATGGCGGCCGATGGCGTGAAGCGAGCCGTCGCGCTGGTGACCTCCGCGTATAGCTCCTACTCGAGCTGCCGGCAGTACCTGGAGGACATCGATCGGGCACGCGCCGAGGTGGGCCCGGCTGCGCCGAGGATCGACAAGATCAGGCGCTTCTTCAACCACCCCGGCTTCACCGAGCCGTTCGTCGCGAGTACCCGCGCCGCGCTGTCCACGCTTCCCGCCGACCTGCGGGACGACGCGCACCTGGTGTTCACCGCGCACAGCATCCCGGTCGCGATGGCCGAGGCCAGCGGCCCCGGGGGAACCAACCGCTACGTGGCCGAGCTGACCGAGGCGGCCGGCTTGGTTGCCGAACGGGCCGGCGGTGGCACGCACCCGTGGACGCTGGCCTACCAGAGCCGGAGTGGTCCTTCCTCCCAGCCGTGGCTGGAACCCGACATCCGCGATCACCTGGGTGAGCTGTCCAAGTCCGGGACGAAGGCCGCGGTGGTGATCCCCGTCGGCTTCGTGTCCGACCACATGGAGGTCCGGCATGACCTGGACGTCGAGGCGGCCGAGACGGCCGACTCGCTAGGCCTGGCCTTTGCCCGGGCGGCCACCCCCGGCAGCCACCCGGCGTTCGTCTCCATGATCACCGAACTCGTACGGGAGCGCCTCACGCTCCCCGATGACACCGTGCCGGGCCAGGACTGCCCGGCGGACTGCTGCCGGTACGTGGCGGCTGTCGGCCGGCCGGGGGGAGGAGCGAGGGCATGACCATCCCCGGGGCGAGCGAGGACGCCGAGGCGCTGCTGCGAATCGCGGTGGCGGCGGCGGCCGAGGCAGGGCGGCTGCTGGCCTCCTGGCGGGGCGACGAGAGACCCGAGGTCGTGCAGACCAAATCGAGCCCGACCGACATCGTGACCGAGATGGACCGCCGGTCCGAGGCGCTGATCACCAGCCGGATACGCGCGCACCGTCCCGGCGACACCGTCCTCGGCGAGGAGGGCGGCCAGACCGCGGGCGGCCCGGCCGGCCATGGCACCGACGCGGGCCAGCCGGGGCGGGTGCGCTGGATCGTCGACCCGCTGGACGGAACCGTCAACTACCTGTACGGCCTGCGCGACTGGGCGGTGTCCATCGCCGCGGAGGTGGACGGCACGGTGGTCGCCGGGGTGGTCGAGGTGCCGCGGTACGGCGAGAGGTTCACCGCGATGGCCGGCCAGGGCGCCTGGCTGCACCGGGGCGAAGCCAGGCTGGCGCTGCGCTGCTCCTCGGACGTGCCGCTGGGCCAGGCCCTGGTCGGTACCGGCTTCGGCTATGACGCGGGGCGCCGCCGGGTCCAGGGCGAGGTGCTCGCGGCCCTGCTGCCGTACATCCGGGACATCCGCCGGGGCGGCTCCGCCGCGGTGGACCTGTGCTCGGTGGCCGCCCGGCGGCTCGACGCCTTCTACGAGCGCGGCCTGAACTACTGGGATTTCGCGGCCGGCGGCCTGATCGCCCGCGAGGCAGGTGCGATGGTCGGCGGGCTGGCCGGCCGGACCGAGAGCACCTCGATGGCGGTGGCCGCCGGACCGGGCCTCTACCAGCAGCTCGAAACTTTCCTCAGCAAGCTGAACCCGGAGCGGGACGCGGAACGTAGTCAGGGGCGGGAAGCGTAACCGGACAGGGAAACAGGCTCGTCGGCGGGCCAGAAACCGGGGCGCGTCAGGAGTTATCGGCGTGCCGCGTGTGCGCTAGGCGCGAACGTGACAGAATTCCCCGCCGGAATCGGGCACAACTACGGCCTTGAAAGCGTTACAACCGCGCAGCGAATGCGCACTACGGATGAAGGGGGATGGAGTACTCAGATGGCTACCGACTACGACAGCCCGCGGAAGACCGACGACGACCTGACCGAGGACAGCCTTCAGGAACTTCAGGCGCGCCGGATGGACAAGTCATCGAGCACCATCGATCTTGACCCCGACGATGTTGCCGAGTCCCTGGAACTGCCGGGGGCAGACTTGTCGAACGAGGAGCTCTCGTTCCGGGTGATTCCGCGGCAGGCGGACGAGTTCACGTGTTCCCGGTGCTTCCTTGTGCACCACAGGAGCCAGCTTGCAGAAGACCGCAATGGTCAGCTTGTCTGCCGGGAATGCGCGGCCTAACCGTCCGCGGCGTTCGCTGACTCGCGGTCCGCGTCGCCTAGCGCCCTGCGCGCGACAGCCCGGATCGCGAGCAGCCTGAACGCCGCGACGGTTACGCCGGTCAGCACGGACCAGGTGAGCGCCTCGACCAGGGCCACGCCCGGGTCCTCAGGGTTCACGGGCGGCTTCTTGCCGGTGACCTTGGTCCAGACCAACGTGATGGCCTTGCGTGCGACAAAGCTGGCCGCCATCATCGTCACCGCGTTAAAGACCCTGGTACCGAACTCCTCTTTTTTCTTGCCATCCGCCATCACTGCCTCCTTAGCCTCACCCGCTACGCTCGTCGGCGCCATCATGCCACTGGCTCGCGGCCAGCCTGCACCCGGCACCTTTCGATGACGGCGGCCAGCTCCGCCGGATGCCTCGTCCCGATCAGCCAGTAAGGGGCCGCCGGCCCCGAAGGCGCCACGGCCAGGTAGACCGATTCCTTCAGGTAGGGTCGCGAATACAGGTGGGCCGCCGGGTCTGCTCCCGGGCCGCGCAAGCGCGTGGTCTGCTTTTCGTCGAGGGTGACGACCTCGCTGACGGCCGTCAGGGGCAGCGCGGCATTTCCCGCCCGCACGGCTCCGTCGCGGACCTCGATCGCAGCCAGGCCCAAGGCGATCAGGAAGGCAGCACAGCCCGCAAGGAGCCCGACCATGATGATGATCGGCCAGGGCTCGGCCAGGCCGGCATAGAGTGTGGCGCCGAGGATGAGGACACTTGGCACGGCGAGCAGCCACCAGGCGAGCGGTACGCGGAGCCGTTCGCGGTAATCATGCATGCACCCGAGGGTAGTTGACCTGATGGAGTCATGGCGGGGACGGCAGGCCGGCCGGGACGCGCTGGCCCGGCTGGTGACGGCCTGGAAGGCCGGTTCGGATCCCGGCGGCGGGCCGAACGGGGCCGAGGCGGCCCCCGTGGGGCAGCCGGAGCAGGCCAGGACGGCCATCCCGGACCACCGCGAGAACATCGCCGAGCACAACCGCGTGCCGGGCTGGCTGCAGACCGGGGCGGCCTGGTCGTGGCGGCTGCTGCTGCTCGCCGCCGCCATCTACCTCATCGCCCGCGTGATCGGCGTGCTGTACATCGTGGTCGTGCCGTGCACCGCGGCGCTGCTGCTCACCGCCCTGCTGCAGCCGCTGACGGCCCGGTTGCGCCGCACCGGGCTGCCCAGCCTGGCCGCGACCTGGTGCACGCTGCTGATCGCGGCCCTGGTGCTCGGCGGCATCGTCCTGCTCGTCACCAACCGGGTCAGCGCCGAATACCCCACCCTGGTCGACGAGACCAGGCACACCACCATGCAGGTGGAAGCGTGGCTCTCCGGCCCGCCCTTCCACATCAAGAGCAGCAGCGTCCAGAACGCCCTCAACAACATTCCCGGCTACCTCAGCAAGCACAAGGCGCTCGTCGAGGGCACCGTGGTCACCGGCGGCAAGATCGCCGCCGAGTTCTTCGGCGGCCTGGTGCTGATGCTGTTCGTCATGTTCTTCCTGATCAAGGACGGGGAACGAATCTGGACCTGGCTGATCGGCGCGCTGCGGACCGACACCGCGGAACGCGTGAACCGGGCCGGGCACGCCGCCTGGCTGGCCGTGGTGTACTACATGCGCGGCACCGTGGCGGTGGCCGCCATCCACGCGGTGGTGATCGGGGCGACCCTCTACATCATGGGCGCCCCGCTGGTCATCCCGCTGGCCGTGCTGGTGTTCCTGGCCGCCTTCGTGCCGCTGGTCGGGCTGCTGGTAGCCGGGACGCTGGCCATCCTGGTCACGCTGGCCGCCAAGGGCTGGGTCGCCGCAGTGATCCTGCTCGGCGTGCTGATCATCGAGGATCAGCTGGAGGGGCACCTGCTCCAGCCGCAGGTCGTCGGGCGGGTGATCCGGCTGCACCCGCTGGCGATCATCTTGTCGCTCGCGGTCGGCAGCGTGCTGGCCGGCATCGCCGGCGCCGTGGTGGCGGTGCCGATCGTCGCCGTGATCACCCGGGCCGTGCCCGAGCTGCGACGGCGAGATCCAGCTCCCGGCGGCCCGTAAGATGCGACAGTGCCCGGATGTCGCGCTATCCTCACCGTGCGTGCCACCAGTAGGGAGTTCTCCGTTGCCGCAGTCCCAGCCTGACGTGCTGATCCAGCGCCTTGACCCCGCCGTTCCGCTGCCGTCGTACGCCCATCCGGGAGACGCGGGTGCGGACCTGACGACGGCCGAGGACATCGAGCTCGGGCCGGGCGAACGGGCTCTGGTGCGGACCGGGATCGCGATCGCCCTGCCCGACGGGTACGCGGCGTTCGTGCATCCCCGCTCCGGCCTGGCGGCCAAGCACGGGGTGACGCTGGTGAACGCGCCGGGGACCGTCGACGCGGGATACCGGGGGGAGATCAAGGTGACCCTGCTGAACACGGACCGGGACCGCCCGGTCAGCTTCAGCCGCGGCGACAGGATCGCGCAGCTGGTAATCCAGCGCGTCGAGCGAGCGTTGTTCCATGAAGTGACGGTGCTTCCCGAGTCGAGCCGCGGCGACGGCGGTTTCGGTTCTACTGGTGGGCACAACGGGACGGCACCCGGCGTCATCGTCGAAGTTCAGAACGATAGGAGTGTGTGAGGTGTTTCGTCGGCGTCGTTCAGCAGACGCGGACCGCGACGAGTTCGATTACGACGAGCCGGAGCAGCCCGCGGGAGTCGCGCGTGCGGAAGGCGGCCCGTGGGACGCGGAGGAGCCCTTCCCCGCCCTCGACCGGGTAGACCTCGGCAGCCTGCAGGTGCCGATCGGGCCCGAGCATGAGATCCAGCTGGTCATGGCCGAGCAGCACGGTGCCTGGGTGACGATCAGGTACCGGGAGAGCGAGGTCCAGATCCAGGCGTTCGCCGCGGCGCGCCGCGGCGCGCTGTGGGACGACGTCCGGGCCGAGATCGCCGCCGAGGTGAACACGGCGGGCGGGCGGAGCCAGGAGACCGAGGGATCGTTCGGGATCGAGCTGATGGCCCAGGTACCGGCACCGGCCGAGCCGGACCAGGGGGCTGCGGAGCCGGGCGGGATGCGGCTGGTCAGGTTCATCGGCGTCGACGGGCCCCGCTGGTTCGTGCGCGGGCTGTTCAGCGGGCCGGCCGCGGACGGTGGCGACCAGGCCGACCTGCTCGAAGAGGTGTTCAGGGATGTCGTGGTGGTCCGCGGTGAGCACCCGGTGCCGCCGCGGGAGATACTCGAGCTGAGACTGCCGCCCGAAGCGCGCCAGGCGCTCGAGGAGCAGGCCGCCGCGGACGAGGAGAACCGGTTCGGCGGGGACCTGAACCCCTTCGAGCGCGGTCCGGAGTTCACCGAGACCCGCTAGCCCCGCCCGGCTAGTCGCTGGAAAGCAGCCGGCCGAGCTCGTCTTCGACGTCCTCGCTGGTCACGAAGAACAGCTCGTCGCCGGCCTGCAGCGGGTCATCCGCCTGCGGCACCAGGACCCGGCCCTCACGCAAGATGGCGACCAGCGAGGTGTCCGTGGGCCAGTCGATGCCGCCGACGCGCTGGCCGACCAGCGGCGCGTCGTCCGGCATCGTCAGCTCGACCAGGCTCGCCTCGCTCTGCCCGAACGTCATCAGCCGCACCAGATCGCCGACGCTGACCGCCTCCTCGACCAGGGCGGAAAGCAGCCGCGGCGTGGAGACGGCGACGTCGACGCCCCAGGACTCGTTGTACAGCCACTCGTTGCCCGGGTGATTCACCCGCGCCACGACGCGCGGCACCCCGTACTCGGTCTTGGCCAGCAGCGACACGACCAGGTTCACCTTGTCGTCGCCGGTCGCCGCGATCACCACCTGGCAGCGCTGCAGCGCCGCGTCATCCAGCGAGCTGATCTCGCAGGCGTCGGCGAGCAGCCACTCGGCCCGCGGCACGCTGTCCACCTTGATGGACTTAGGTGAGATATCGATGAGCAGCACTTCGTGCCCGTTCTCCAGCAGTTCGCCGGCGATGGAACGGCCCACCGCCCCGGCTCCCGCGATCGCGATCCGCATCAGTACCCGCCTCCCCGCGTGGCGAAGGCCGCCGCGATCCGGTCCAGGTCGCTCTCCCGGGCCACCACGTGCAGCACGTCGCCTTCCTGCAGGACCGTGCCCGGTTCGGGCACGAACGCCTGACCCAGCCGGTCTACGAAGGCGATCCGGCTCGTCGTGCTGGCCTCCAGCGACTTCACCTGCTCGCCGATCCAGGCCGGCGTGAACCCCATCTCGGCCAGCACGATCTTGCCGGTAGGGTCGCGCCAGAGCGGCTCGCCGCCTTCCGGGACGATCTTGCGCAGCATCTGGTCGGCGGTCCAGCGCACCGTAGCCACGGTGGGGATGCCGAGGCGCTCGTAGACCTCGGCCCGGCGAGGGTCGTAGATCCTGGCCACCACCCGCTCAACGCTGAACGTCTCGCGAGCCACCCGGGCGGAGATAATGTTGGAGTTGTCGCCGCTGCTGACCGCGACGAAGGCATCGGCGCGCTCGATGCCCGCCTGGGTGAGCACGGCCCGGTCGAAGCCGATCCCGGTGATGCGGTCGCCCTTGAACGAGGAGCGGAGCCTGCGGAACGCCTCCGGATCCCTGTCGATTACCGCGACCGTATTGTCCCGGTCCTCGAGTATGTGGGCGAGAGTCGACCCGACTCGACCGCAGCCCATGATTACGATGTGCACGACCGTCCTCCAACGATGAGTAGGTCCCTGAGCAGAGGGGCGCCTCGCCACCACACCAGCACCACAAAGGTATGCCCTCACTTAGCCTTCTCCCCGCCTGGAAGGCCGGGATTTTCTCCACACCGAAGGAAGGAGCCGCGTTGACCTCGCGGATCACCCGCACCAGCCACGTTCCGGCGACCTATCAGGAAGGTCAGCTGATCGAGGTGACGACCGTGGACGTGGCGCACGGCGGCTGGTGCGTGGCCCGCCCGGACGACGGGCCGGTCGTGTTCGTCCGGCATGCGCTGCCGGGCGAGACGGTCCGCGCCAAGGTCACCGACGTCACGTCGCGGCTGGCCCGGGCGGAAGCGATAGAGATCCTGGCGGCGTCACCCGACCGGGTCGACGCGCCGTGCCCGCACGCCCGCCCGGGCGGCTGCGGCGGCTGCGACTGGCAGCACGCGGCCCTGCCCGCCCAGCGGGCCCTCAAAGGCGCCGTGCTCCGCCAGCAGCTCAGGCGGCTGGCCGGCCTCGACCGCGAGATCACCGTCGAACCCCTGCCCGGCGACGAGGAACCCGGCGCGGGCCTGGGCTGGCGGACGCGCGTGCAGTTCGCGGTGCGCCCGGACGGGGTGGCCGGGCTGCACGCCCATCGCTCCCACGAGGTGATCGACATCGGCGAATGCCTGATCGCGCAGCCCGGCATCACCGACCTCGGCCTGACGGCCCGGCGCTGGCCCGGCACATCATCGGTAGAGGCCCTCGCCGCCACCGGCTCGGGCGAGCGCGCCGTCATCGTCAGCCCCGCAGGCTCCGGCCCGGAAGGAACCGTCCCGCCGGACATCCCCGGCGCCGATACGGTACTGCGCCGGGCCGGACCGTTGAACCGCCGGCTGACTCCCGTGCGCGGCCGCGGCTACCTGAGTCATCACGCCGCCGGACGAGACTGGCGGGTCAGCGCGGGCGCCTTCTGGCAAGTCCACCCCGGTGCCGCCGACGCCCTGACCGACGCCGTCACGACCGCGCTCGAGCCGCGGCCCGGAGACGTCGCACTCGACCTGTACTGCGGCGCCGGACTGTTCGCCGGGGTGCTGGCCCCGGCGGTCGGGCCGGGCGGGACGGTGGCCGGCGTCGAGGCGGACGCCGCCGCGGTCCGGGACGCCCGGCACAACCTGCGGCCGTGGCCCTGGGCGCGGGTGCACAAGGGCGACGTCGCAGCGGTGCTCCGCCGCGGCGGAGCACCGGTCCAGTCCGGCGCCGAGGCCGCCGCGCTGCCGCCCGCCAGGCTGGTGGTGGCCGACCCGCCGCGGTCAGGGCTGGCCCGCGAGGTCATCGAGTACCTTGGAGCGACCGGACACGGCGCGGCCCGGTTCGCCTACGTATCCTGCGACCCGGCCACGCTGGCCCGCGACATCGGCCTGCTCATGGCGCACGGCTGGGTGCTCAACGGCCTGCGCGCGTTCGACGCGTTCCCGATGACCCATCACGTCGAGTGCGTCGCCACCCTGCTCCGCGATCCGGCGTAGGGATCGTCAGCGGCCAGAGCGTCAGGTGCCTGGCTGGGCGGAGGATCCGGGCTCGGCGGTTCTGGTGACGTAGTAGCCCAGGCCGGGGACGCGGGTCAGCAGGCCCTCGTCCTCCAGGGTGCGCAGCGCCTTGGCGCACGTCTGCCGGGCATGTCCGTATTCCTGGCTCAGCGTGGTGATGGACGGCGTCGGCATGCCGGGGGTGAGTTTCCCCTCGGCTATCTCCCGGCGCAGCCGTGCGGCCAGTCGCACGTAGGCTCTTGGGTCCGATTCGTCGCTTATCGACACTCTCGTACCGTACTCGATTGGCAATATTGCCAATCGCAACGCTTCGACACTAGTCGAGATTAGACGAGGAACCTAAGCGTGCGTTAACGTCTGAAACCGTCAGGGCCGCCACGGCCGCGCGGAGTCAGATCCCTGGGCAGGTCATGATCTTTTACTCGTGGGTCGCAGTGAGCGGGAGTGCCCGGACAGCACCGACGGTCGCCATGGGCATCACAGACGATCGCGCCCGGGCCATCAAGGCGGGCGAGGAAACCCTCGGGTCCGGCCGCGCGGCGATGGTCATCATCGAGGTGGTGCGCCCGGGGATGGCGGCGCACACGCTGGCGCCGTGTTACGTCAGGACCGGGGTGGGATGGCTGGGCCGCCGCACCCCGGCCGGCGAGGTGGCCTGGGACCGGTTCTTCGTCTGAGCCCTGGCAGGATGGGGCCATGAAACTCCGGATCTTCACCGAACCGCAGCAGGGTGCCGATTACCAGACGCTGCGCGCGGTGGCGCTGGCCACCGAGGAACTCGGCTTCGACGCGTTCTTCAGATCCGACCATTACCTGGCGATGGGCGGATCGGGGCGGCCCGGGCCGACCGATTCCTGGGTCACGCTGGGTGCCCTGGCCGTCGAGACCAGCCGCGTCCGGCTCGGGACCATGGTGACCGCGGCGACGTTCCGGCTGCCGGGCCCGCTCGCGATCTCCGTGGCACAGGTCGACCAGATGAGCGGCGGCCGGGTTGAGCTCGGCCTCGGGAGCGGCTGGTTCGAACGTGAGCACACCGCCTACGGCATACCGTTCCCCCCGCTCGGCGAGCGCTTTGACCGCCTGGAGGAGCAGTTCGCCATCGTCACCGGCCTGTGGGAGACCCCGGACGGCGAGGCGTTCTCCTTCGACGGGACGCACTACCAGCTGACGGACTCGCCCGCGCTGCCGAAGCCGGCCCAGCGGCCGCGCCCGCCGGTCATCGTGGGCGGTGCGGGCGCGCGCCGCACGCCCCGGCTGGCGGCCAGGTACGCCGACGAGTACAACGTGGCGTTCCGCACCGTGGCGGATTCGGCGGCCGCGTTCGGCCGCGTCCGCGAGGCCTGCTACGCCGCTGGGCGCGATCCGTCCTCCGTGATCTACTCCGTGGCCCAGACGGTGTTCTGCGGCAAGGACGAGGCCGAGTTCCGCCGCCGGGCGGCCGCGATCGGCTGGGAGCCGGACCGGATCCGCGAGACCGCCGTCGGCGGCACGTCCGGTGAGGTGGTGGCGAGGCTGGCCGAGTTCGCCGAGATCGGCGCCGAACGGGTCTACCTGCAAGTGCTCGACCTGCACGATCTCGATCACCTGGCGCTGATCGCCTCGGACGTGATGCCGCAGGTGTAATGCGGCCGGGGCAGGCGTGCCGCCGGCGGGGGCGGCACGCGCCCGGATCGTTCGGGATAATTCAGCCGAACGCACGGCGGGCAGCGGCGGCACCGGCCGCAGCGCCCGCCCGCCAGCCGTAGGTGCCCTGCTCGCGTAGTTCGGTAGCGGCGGCGACGACCGCTCCCAGAGCGGCGAAGGCGAACCCGCCGCCCACCGAGATCCGGGCCACCCCGGCCCTGGCCATCTCGGCCACGGGCGGGGTGTCGTCCAGGGCGAGCACGTTGACCGGCCGGTCGACCTCGCGGACCATCTGGCTGATGTCCTCGAAATTGCGCAGGCCCGGCGCGTACAGGACGTCGGCGCCGGCCTCCTGGTAGGCCTGGAGCCTGGCGATCGTGTCGGCGAGATCGGGGTTGCCGCGGATGAAGTTTTCCGCCCGGGCGGTGAGCACCAGGCGGACCGGGCCCGCGTGGGCCGCCTCGGCCGCCGCCGCGACCCGTTCGGTGGCCTGTCCGATGTCGTAGATCCCTGGCACGTCGGCGAAGTCCTCGATCGAGGCGCCGGCCAGGCCGACCTCGATCGCCAGCCTCATGGTCTCGGCGGCTCCGGCCGGATCGTCCGCGTAGGCGTTCTCCAGGTCCGCCGAGACCGGCAGGTCCGTCGCCGCCACGATCACCGCGGCGTGGATCATCGCCTCGTCCCTGCTCACCAAGCCGTCGTTGCGGCCCAGGGTGGCCGCGAAGCCCGAGCTCGTGGTGGCCAGGGCCGCGAAGCCGAGCGATGCGAGCAGCTTGGCCGAGCCCAGGTCCCAGGGGTTCGGCATCAGCAGCGGCTCACCTGGCCGGTGCAGATCCAGGAACCGCTGTGCTTTGTCCGCCTGACTGATCATGCACATAACGTATCGCCTGTCACTCCAGACACCGGGACCTAGTTCGTTCTTTAGTGAATAATGCCTGGTCACCGGCGTTAGCGGTAGTGGGAACACAATTCGCTCGATTGGTTCGGCCGGTGACTCTCCGAAATGACGGTCATAATGGTTACAGCTGGCCATTTGGCTTGCGGGCCGCTAACCGCGATGCGATCGTTGAGCAGTGCGCTCGGGAACCGCCACGGCCAGGAGGGTACGGATCGTCATCGTCCTGTCGGTGGCGGCCGTCGTAACGGTCATGATCGGCGCCATCCTGATGGCCATGCACCAGCCCGCGCACATGCCCAGGCTGGGACTTGACGTCGCCGCGGCGGGCGTCGCGTTCGGCGTGGTCCTGGTGGTGTTCGCCATCGGGCGGATCGGGCGGGCGGGCAGATCCCGGCCGCGGGCGGGCCGGGCGGATCACCGGCGCGGAGCCCCCCGCCCCGAGCCCGTGGCGGCCTCCCGCGGGCGCGGTGGGCACGCCGGGGGCGACGGCGCAGCGCGTTCCGGGCGGCCGCCCCTGCTGAACCCCACGAACGTGTACACACCCGGCGGGCTCATCGACCCGCCCGGGGAGGGCCGCGCGCCCGGAACGCCAGACGGCCAGGACATCCCGGAGATCCTGCGCACCGCGGGACCCGGTCGGGCTCCCGGGGGCCCGGTTCCCGGGGGGCCGGTTCCTGGGGCTCGCCCCGGCGGGCGCGGCCAGGAACGGCCGCCCTCGGGCTGGGCCGCACCTCAGCCTCCGCGCCCCGGCTATCCGCCGGGAATGAACCCAGGCGGCCCCGGCCGGATGCCCCATGGCCCGGGCGGCCAGCCGGTGCCCCCCGTGCCACCGCACGAGTACGGGCGTCCCCGCGAGGCGCCGCGGGCCGGCCACCCGACGCCAGGCCGTCACGGCGCGCCGGGCCGTGAGCCCTTCCCGCCCCGCGGACCGGGTCCGGGGCAGAGCCCGCGTGATGCCTCGCGCCCGGGGCCCATGGGACCCGGCGGACCCTTCCGGCCGGGCGGCCCTGTGCCGCCGCGCGATCCCGCCTACCCGCCGCCGGGCCCGGGGCGCACAAGGGACCGCGGCGCCGGACGAAACGCGGCCGGTCCGGGATACGGAGCCCCGGGAGCCCCCGGGTACCGCGGCCCGGTCGACGACGTGCCCTTCGACGGCGGCTACGCGAAGGTCATCCGCGCGTCGGATCACCCCGTCCGCCCGGCGGGCCGGGCCAGGCCGCCGGGCTTCGGCCGCCCCGCTGAGCCGGCTCCTCCTACCGGGGCGCCCGCCGGCGTGTACGTCTACCGGGACACCGGCGACCAGCCGGGCGGTCCCGCCGCGACCGGGCAGGGACCGGTTGCGAACGACGCCGCGTACTGGTACGACCTGCCCGGGAGTGCCGCCGGGCCCGGCGCCCCGCCGCAGTCGGGTGAGGAAGCCCGCGGCCCGTTCGAGCCGCTGGTGTCGTCCTCCGATCCGCCGGGTACGGCCGGCCGTTCCTCCCCGGGTCCCGGTGCCGCCGAGCCCGCTGTGCCGGACACCGCACGCGCGGACCAGGCGCCGGGAGACTTCGGGGCGGGCGACGCGCCCGCGGAGTCGGCGTACGACCGCGCACGCAAGCTCGAGCAGATCAAGGATCTGTACCTGACCGCGGAGGCGATCGGCGAGGCGAACGTCGACAAGCACTTCGACCAGCTGCTGGCCCAGCAGCGCGAGCTCATCAGCGACTACTTCCGGCAGCCCGGCCCGGCCGGGTCAGCGGCCGGAGCCCAGCCGGCCGGGTCAGCGGCCGGAGCCGAGCCGGCCGGCCAGGCCGGTTCCGCGGGCCAGCCAGAGACCGACCCACGCGCCCGCCGGAATCCCGGCCCCGGCGGGCCGGCGACCCCGCCCGAGGGCGTCGGCGTCGCCGCCGACCAGCCCCGCGCATGGTGACCCCGGACGGTCGGACGCTGGTCATCGCGGTACTCGGCCTTGGCGAGGCCGGTTCCGTCATCGCTCGCGACCTGGCCGCCGCGGGGACCCGGGTCCGCGGCTACGACCCAGCGGTTCCGGCGGCCGAACCCGTCCTGGACACCGCCAGCGAGGCCGAGGCGGCACAAGCGGCGCAGCTCGTGCTGAGCGTGAACAGTGCGAAGGCCGCGGTCGAGGCGTTCAAGGCCGGGCTGCCCGGCCTGCTCGCAGGAGGGCAGCCGCGGCCGGATGTCGTGTGGGCCGACCTGAACACCGCCTCGCCCGGCATCAAGCGGCAGCTGGCAGGCCTCGCGGCCGATGCGGGCGTGTCGTTCGCCGACGTCGCGATGATGGCCCCGGTGCCCGGGCGCGGCCTGCGGGTCCCGATGCTCGCCAGCGGACCCGGAGCCGACCGCTACGCCGCCCTGCTCGGGCCTCTCGGCGCCGGCGTCGAGGTGCTCGACGGCCCTCCCGGGCTCGCGGCCAGCAAGAAACTCCTGCGCAGCGTGTTTTACAAGGGCATGGCCGCCTCGATCGTCGAGGCCCTGGAGGCCGCCAGGGCCGCGGGCGACGAGCCGTGGCTGCGGGAGCACATCGCGACCGAGCTCGCCGCGGCCGACGCCGCTACCGTGGACCGGATCACCAACGGCACCCGCAGGCACGCGGTGCGCCGCGCCGCCGAGATGGCGGCGGCCGCGGAGATGCTCACCGAGCTCGGCGTGCCGCCGCTGATGGCCGGCGCCAGCCGCGCCCTGCACGAGCGCCTGGCGGATTGAGCCGGCGGCGCTCTAGGCTGGCGGCCTTTCGCCCGCGTGCTTACGCCAGCGGCGAGAGCGCCTCGGCCAGCGGCTGCAGTGAATCGGGCTTGGCGTGGAGCGGCAGGTTCACGATGACCAGGTCGACGCCTGCGTCGGAAAAGGCGGTTGCCTTGGCGACGACGGGCTCCAGGCCAGTGTCCGGGTCGATGCGCACGTTGACCGAGCAGGTGATCTCGTTCACGTCGCGCCCGATCACGGCGCAGTGCCCGGCCAGCACCTCCTTGAGCTCCAGCCACTCGCCCGGGTCCGGCACGATCGCGTTCCACTGCTGTGCCCAGCGCGCCACCGTGCGCAGCGTGCGCTTCTTGCCGCGGCCGCCGATGGTGACCGGCGGGTGCGGCCGCTGCACCGGCTTCGGCTCGCACCGCGCGTCGGTCAGCTTGACGTACTGCCCGGCGAAGGTGGTAGTGGTCTGGCTCAGCAGGCTGACGATGGCCTCGACGCCCTCGTCGAACCGGTCGAACCGCTCGCGCAGTGGCGGCAGGTCGATGCCGTAGGCGTCGCATTCCATCTGGTTCCACCCGGCGCCCAGGCCGAGTTCCAGCCGCCCGCCGGAGATGATGTCCACCGTCGCGGCCATGTTGGCCAGCACCGCGGGGTGCCGGTAGACCATGCCGGTCACCTGGCAGCCGAGCCGGATCCGCCGGGTCGCCTGGGCTAGCGCGGCCAGCATCGTCCAGGCCTCGAAGTTAGGTCCGGTCAGGTCGCCCGTCAGCGGGTAGAAGTGGTCCCAGTTCCACGCCGACTCGAACAGGGGGATCTCGTCCGCGGCGATCCACGCGTCGCGGATCTCCTCCCACGTCTGGTGCTCGGGCCGCGTCTTGACCGCGAAGCGCATTCCGGGCCGTCCCCTCCTGGCTGGATACCGACGACTACAGCGTCATCCTAGTGAGCCCCGCGGAGCGCCGCACGCGCCGCAACGCGCGGCCGCGAGGCGCCCATTCTGCAAAGTAGCTTGACGTCAAGATTTCTCGGCGGAACCCCTCGCTAAGTAGCTTGATATCGAGATACTGTACATTACAAGGAACCAGCGCGGGACGGCACTGATGCGAGCGTTGATGCGAGCGAGGAGGCTCAGCACACGATGACAGCGAACAGCTTCGGCAGCCGGGCGGCCCTTGAGGTCGCGGGCGAGCGGTACGAGATCTACCGGCTGGACGCTGCGGAAGGTTCGGCCAGCCTCCCGTTCAGCCTGAAGATCCTGCTGGAGAACCTGCTCCGCAACGAGGATGGCGCCAACATCACCGCCAGCCAGATAACCGCGCTGGCGGGCTGGGACCCGGCCGCCGAACCCGACACCGAGATCCAGTTCACCCCGGCCCGGGTCATCCTGCAGGACCTGACCGGCGTGCCCGCCGTGGTGGACCTGGCCGCGATGCGCGAGGCCATGCAGGCGCTCGGCGGCGACCCGACCAAGATCAACCCGCTCATCCCGGCCGAACTGGTCATCGACCACTCCGTGGTGGCCGACGTGTTCGGCAGCCCGGACGCGTTCACCAGGAACGTGGAGATCGAGTTCCAGCGCAACCATGAGCGGTTCCAGTTCCTGCGCTGGGGCCAGGACGCGTTCAGCCAGTTCAAGGTGGTCCCGCCGGGGACCGGCATCGTGCACCAGGTGAACATCGAGTACCTGGCCCGGGTCGTGATGACCCGCGACGGCAGCGCGTACCCCGACACCTGCGTGGGTACCGACTCGCACACCACCATGCAGAACGGCCTGGGCGTGCTCGGCTGGGGGGTGGGCGGCATCGAGGCGGAGGCGGCCATGCTCGGCCAGCCCATCTCCATGCTCATCCCGAAGGTGGTCGGCTTCCGGCTGACCGGCGAGCTGCCCAGCGGCGCCACCGCCACCGACCTGGTACTCACCATCACCGAGATGCTGCGCAAGCACGGCGTGGTCGGCGAGTTCGTCGAGTTCACCGGCGAGGGCGTGGCCGCGGTCCCGGTGGCCAACCGGGCCACGATCGGGAACATGTCGCCGGAGTTCGGCTCTACCTGCGCGATCTTCCCGATCGACCAGAACACCCTGGACTACCTGAGGCTCACGGGCCGCCCGCAGGAAAAACTCGACCTGGTCGAGGCGTACGCCAAGGAGCAGGGCCTCTGGCATGACCCGGACGGCGAGACCCGCTACTCCGAGGAACTCAGCCTCGACCTGTCCACCGTGGTGCCGTCCATCGCCGGGCCGAAGCGCCCGCAGGACCGGATCACGCTGGCCGACGCCAAGCAGGCCTTCCGCGACGCGCTGCCGAACTACGTGACCGGAGCCACCCTGGACAACGGTCTGGCCGGCACCTTCCCGGCCTCCGACCCGGTGGCCGCCGGCGACGGCACCCGCGCCTCGAACCCGATCCGGGTCACCCTCGAGGATGGCACGACCACCGCCGTGGACCACGGCAGCGTAGTCATCGCCGCGATCACGTCCTGCACCAACACGTCCAACCCGAGCGTCATGGTCGGCGCCGCGCTGCTGGCCAAGAACGCGGTCGACCGGGGCCTGGCCCGCAAGCCCTGGGTCAAGACCACGCTGGCGCCGGGCTCCAAGGTGGTCATGGACTACTACGAGCGTGCCGGGCTGCTGCCCTACCTGGACAAGCTCGGCTTCAACCTGGTCGGCTACGGCTGCACCACCTGCATCGGCAACTCCGGACCGCTGCCGCCCGCGATCAGCGAGGCGGTGAACGACAACGACCTGGCCGTGACGGCCGTGCTGTCAGGCAACAGGAACTTCGAGGGCCGGATCAACCCGGACGTGAAGATGAACTACCTGGCCTCCCCGCCGCTGGTGGTGGCGTACGCGCTGGCCGGGACGATGGACATCGACCTGCAGCGTGAGCCGCTCGGCTCCGACGCCGAGGGCAAGCCGGTCTACCTCGCGGACATCTGGCCGTCGCCGGAGGAGGTCGCCGACGTGGTGCAGCGCGCGGTGGCCGAAGAGATGTTCACCCGCGACTACGCCGACGTGTTCACGGGCGACGACAACTGGCGCGGGCTGGACATCCCGTCGGGCGACACCTTCGCCTGGGACGAGGCGTCCACCTACGTCCGGCGCCCGCCGTACTTCGACGGGATGCCCGCCGAGCCGGAGCCGGTCACCGACATCGTGGGCGCGAAGGTGCTGGCCAGGCTGGGCGACTCGGTGACCACCGACCACATCTCGCCGGCCGGGGCGATCAAGACGGACAGCCCGGCCGGGACGTACCTGACCGAGCACGACGTCGAGCGCAGGGACTTCAACTCCTACGGCTCCCGCCGCGGCAACCACGAGGTGATGATCCGCGGCACGTTCGCCAACATCAGGCTGCGCAACCAGCTCGCGCCGGGCACCGAGGGCGGGGTGACGACCAAGGACGGCGAGCAGATGTCCATCTACGACGCGTCCCGCCAGTACATCGACGAGGGCACCCCGCTGGTCGTCCTCGGCGGCAAGGAGTACGGCTCGGGCTCGTCCCGCGACTGGGCCGCCAAGGGCACGCTGCTGCTCGGCGTGCGCGCGGTGCTGGTCGAGTCCTTCGAGCGCATCCACCGGTCCAACCTCATCGGCATGGGCGTCCTGCCGCTCCAGTACCGGCCGGGGGAGTCCGCGGCTTCCCTCGGACTCACCGGCGAGGAAACATTCGATATCCGCGGTATCGAGGAAATAAATTCAGGAAACGTACCGAACGAGGTAACGGTGACGGCCGGTGATAAGGAATTCCGCGCTGCCGTCCGGATCGATACTCCTGGTGAGGCCGACTACTATCGGCACGGGGGCATTATGCAGTACGTGCTCCGGTTGCTCCGGTAAACGGCAACCGCACCGGGTTTAGGGTGGTGCCCTATGACGAAGGACCCCTTCGATGCGGCGCTGGATGGCTTCGAGCGGTGGACGGCAGGCACGAAGCGGAAGCTGAGCGCCGATCCCGAAACGGCCGTCGGCGAGGTAGAGACCCTGCTCGACCTGATGCGGAACTACCTCGACGTCGAGGGACCGGCCGATCTCGGTGCGGGGGACCTACGAGAACTGCTGCTGCGGATCTACCCGCGCAAGATGACCGTGTTCGACGCGGACGACACCCAGGACACGATCCCCGCGGTCCGCGACTTCCTCGCCTACCTGGCCGAACGCGGCGAGATACCCGAGGGCACGGCGCGGGCGCTGGAACGGGAGCTGGACGAGGTAGCGCCGCGGTTCACCGAGGCGATGATGGACCCGTCGAACTGGGGGATGGCCGGATCTCTCGTCCGGGCGATGGCCGCCGACGGCGTCGACCTAGACGACCAGGCGGCCGTGGACCGATGGATCAGCCGCTACAACGCCCACCTGGCGGGGGTCGGTGACGGCGAGGACGACGACGACCTCGTCGACCTGAAGGAGGCCTTCGGCCTGCCCGACCAGATGGCACCCGTACGGCTGCCCGAGCCCGGGGAACTGGCCGCGCTGGCCCGGCGCGCTCCGCTGATGGCCCAGCTGCGCAAGCTGGCCTGGTGGCTGGGAGCGGGCCGTGCGGTCACCGAGGACGAGGAGCTGGCCAGCGGTGATGCCGCCGAAGCCGCCGCCGAGCTCGGCATTGACGTCGCGCGCCTGCCGTACCTGTGGTGGATGGCCCTCGACGCGGTATTCATCGACCTGGACGAGGACCAGACGAACGCCTTCCCCGGCGAGTCCGCACATGCCTGGGACGAGGGCGACTCCGGCGAGGTCCTCGACATCTGGGAGATGGTGTTCGCCCTGGTTATCGGCGACACGCTGGACGCCGCCGCCGCCCTGGATCCGGACCGGTCCGAAGAACTGGAGTTCTCCGGACACGGAGCGGCGCTGGCGGTGACGCTCTTCCTGGCCCGGCCGGATGGCCTGCTGGTGGCCGAGGTCAGCGAGGTGATCCGGGCCTCCGCGACGGACGAGCTGCCGCCCGCCCAGGCGGAAGAAGCCTGGCAGTCGTGGGTCCGCGAGCACGGCGATCCCGCACGGCTGCTGCTGGACCTGATGGCCGAACACCACGCCATCCAGATAGCCGACACCGAGGATGGCCCCGTGGCCCGGCTGACGCCGCTGGGCCTGGCCGCGGTCCGCGAGCAGCTCGTCGAATCCGGGGTGGAGATCCCGCTGCTTCCGGACGCCGAGCACATGACCGCGGCGCAGCTGATCTCCATGACCGCGAGCGCGTCCGAGGAAGAGTTCACGGCCGAGACCACAGCCTGGCTGTCGTACCGGACTGCGGAGCCCGCGGCCAGGGAGCTGCTGGATGTCGCCGCCGTATCCGATCCTGCGTCGCGCATCGTCGCGGTCGGTGTCGTGGTTACCGAAATCGGTGCGCTCGCCGAACCCGTCTGGCGTGAGGCGCTCGGCCGGATCGAGCTGCGCGCGTACGCGAAAGCCGCTCTGGCCGCGCCGTCCGACGGCGATCTCGCCGTGGCCTCGCTGCCGGGGCTGGAGCCCGACGACGACGACCTGGCCTGGATGATCACCGACGCGCTCGCCGCGGAGGGCTGGGCTGACCCGGGCGACGATGCCAGCCGCGGACCGGATGCTCTCACGAGGCGGCTAGCTGAAGCGGTCCCGGCGGGGCAGGAACTGGCGGTGTTCGAGCTGATGGCGCGGGTACCGCATCCGGATGCGGCCGACGTGCTGACCGCGATCGGCAAGCATCACCCGGACAAGAAGATCGCCAAGCTGGCCCGGAAATCCGCCTACAAAGCAGCGACCCGGCAGGCCGCCCGCCGGCAGTAGCCCAGGATGGCCGTCCCGGATTCCGCCATCGTCACCAGGCTCCGCGCCGCGGGCTGCGTCTTCGCCGAGGACGAGGCCAGGCTGCTCATCGCGGCCGCCAGGACTCCAGCCGAACTCGACGCCATGGTCGGCCAGCGCGTCGCAGGCCTGCCGTTGGAGCAGGTCCTTGGCTGGGCCGAGTTCTGCGGGCTGCGGATCACTGTCGCGCCCGGCGTCTTCGTACCGCGGCGCCGTACTGAGTTCCTCGTCCGGCAGGCCATGGTCCTGGCCCGGCCCGGTGACGTGATCGTCGACCTGTGCTGCGGCGCGGGCGCGATCGGCGCGGCCCTGGCCGCCGCGGTGGACGGGGTCGACGTGCACGCGGCCGACATCGACCCGGCCGCGGTCCGCTGCGCCCGGCAGAACCTCCCAGCCGACCGCGTCTACCAGGGTGATCTGTACGCCCCGCTGCCTGCGGTGCTGCGTGGCCGGGTCGCGATCCTGGCCGCCAACGTGCCATACGTGCCCGCCCGGGAAATCGAGCTCTTGCCGGCCGAGGCGCGGGCGCACGAACCGAGAGTCGCCCTCGACGGCGGCGCGGACGGCCTCGACGTGTTGCGCCGGGTAGCCATCGGGGCGGCTGAGTGGCTGGCGCCCGGCGGGCACCTGCTCAGTGAGACCAGCGACCGCCAGGCCCCGCTGGCCGAGGCCGTTACCACCGCCAGCGGCTTGGCCGCGCGCGTAGCTCGCTCGCCAGATCTGGACGCCACCGTCATCATTGCCCGGCGTCCCTCGTCCGGGTAGGCGTCAGCCCCGGCGCCGGTGTGTCTCGGCGTCCGAGATCCTGGCGATGGTCGCCCGGGCGCGGCGGACCGAGATCCGGCCGGATTCGGGCAGGACATCGGTGATGAACTCGTAGCCCTTGGCCAGTTCGGCAGCGTGGCTGGAGCCGTCGGCGGCCTTGGCCCGGGTGCGCGCGAGCCAGTCGATGATGTCGCCCCATCCCGGTGCGGCCAGCGATCCGCCGACGTACTGGACCGAGAGCGCCGCGCAGAGGTTGGCGAACGCGAGCCGCTGCCGCAGCGGCCACTCGTCGAGGGTGCCGAGCACGAATGCGGCCCCGAAGACATCCCCGGCGCCGGTCGGATCGTGGGCGTTGACCGGAAGCGCCGGAACCCACTCCTGCTCGCTGGTGGTGGAGTCGATGGCGATCGCGCCCTGCCCGCCGCAGGTGATCACCGCGACCGGCACGCGCTCGGCCAGCGCGTGCAGGGCGTCGTGCGGGTCGTCGGTGTGGGTGTAGGCCATCGCCTCGACGCTGTTGGGCAGGAAGGCGTGGAAGCTCTCCAGCTGGTCCAGGACGCTCGGCGACCACTTCTCATCGGTGTCCCAGCCGGTATCGGCGAACAGCAGCATGCCGTCCGAGGCCGCCGACCGGAACCATTCGCGCGGTTCGGGATCGAGGTGGGCAAAGCCGATCCTGGCCGGGGGAATGGTGCAGAGCAGTTCGCTGACCGGCACGGGCGGCGGATGCATGTGAGTCATCAGCGCCCGGTCCCGCTCGACCACCATGGAGACCGTCACCGGAGAGTGCCAGTCGGTGAACCGGCGTGAGTACCTCAGGTCGACGCCCTCCTGCTCGGTCAGCGTCGACCAGCAGAAGTCCCCGTAGACATCGTCGCCGAACGCGGCGGCCAGGGCCGTATGCACGCCCAGCCGGCTGGCCGCGATAGCGAGGTTGGCGATGCCGCCCGGACACGACCCCATCCCGGACGCCTGGAGCTCGGTGCCGCGCACGGGCATGGATTCCAGGCCGGTGAAGACAACGTCGAAAAACACGGTGCCGTGCACAAACAGGTCGTACTGGTCGTCGTCGTGATGCTCGCTCATCCCGGCTCTCCCGATGCCCCCCGTTGATCGCCTGTCAGGCCAGTCTGCCCGATAGGGTCGGGGCGTGCGAGTCACCATCCTTGGCGGCGGCGGGTTCCGGGTGCCGCTGATCTGCCGGGAGCTAGCCGCCAGCGGCCTCGCCATCGGCGAGGTCGTGCTGTACGACGTGGCGCCCGAACGGCTCGGCGTCATCTCCGCCGTGCTGGCCGCCGACGGCCTGTCGCTGCGCACCACCACCGATCTGGACACGGCCCTGCGCGGGACCGACGTGGTCTTCGCGGCGCTGCGCGTGGGCGGGCTTGACGGCCGGGTCGCCGACGAGCGCTCCGCGCTGGACGCCGGCGTGATCGGGCAGGAGACGGTCGGCGCGGGCGGACTGTCCTACGCGGCCCGCGCGGTGCCCGTGGTCGACACGATCGCGCGGCGCGTCGCCGAACTCGCCCCCGAGGCCTGGGTTATCTCCATGACCAACCCGGCCGGCATCGTGACCGAGGTCATGGCGGCCACGCTCGGGCCGCGAGTCGTCGGCGTCTGCGACTCGCCCACGGGATTGGTCCGCCGGGCCTGCGCTGCCGCGGGGGTGGATCCGGGCACCAGGCTGGCCCAGGTGCCGGACGCGGTCGAGGTGGACTACCTGGGGCTCAACCACCTGGGCTGGCTCCGCGGGCTGCGGGTGGACGGCACCGACCGGCTGCCCGGGCTGCTGGCTGACCCGGACGCGCTGAAGCGGACCGAAGAGGGGCGGCTGTTCGGCGCCGACCTGCTGCAGGCCCTCGGCGCGATCCCGAACGAGTACCTGTACTGGTACTACGCCCGGTCCGAGGCGCTGCGGGACGTGCGGGGAGCCGGCCGGACGCGGGCCGAGCACGTCCGGGCCGAGCAGCAGCGGTTCTTCGCGGCCGCCGCCGGCGATCCCGGCCGGGCCGCCGCCTTGTGGGCCGCGGCCAACGACGAGCGCAACCGCAGCTACTTCGCGGAGTTGCGCTCCGGGGAGCGGGACGCCGCCGACGTCGAAGCGGGCGGCTACGAGGCCATCGCGGTCGGGCTGGCCGCCGCCCTGACCGGCGTCACCGGGCCGGCGCCGGCCCGGCTCATCCTGAACGTCCGCAACGGCGGCACGGTCCCGGCGCTGGCCCCGGACGCGGTCATCGAGACCGTGTGCCAGGTGGACAGCGCGGGCGCGGTGCCGCTGCCGGCGGCGCCGCCGTCAGATCACGAGCTGGGCCTGATGAGCACGGTGAAGAGCTGCGAGCGGGCCATCGCCTCGGCCGCCCTGACCGGTTCGGCCGCCGATGCGCTGCGCGCCTTCGCGCTGCACCCCCTGGTCGGGTCGCTCGAGGCCGCCCGCACCCTGTCCGCGGCCGCGCTCGCCGGTGCTGCCGCCGTTCGCTAGAACTACGTGAACCGGGCGGTCCCGGGGTGCAATAGAGAGGCAATGGATGACGACGACCTGGTCGCCCGGGTAGCGGCCGGCGACGACGCGGCGCTCCGCGAGCTGTTCGGCAGGCACGCGCCGTGGCTGGCGGTCCGGCTGCGGGCCGTGCTGCCTGCGGACGACGTGGAGGACGTGCTGCAGGAAACGTTCCTCGCCGCCTGGCGCGGCGCGCGTGGTTACCAGCCCCAGGGCGCCTGCGGCGGCTGGCTGTGGGGGATCGCCCGGCGTCAGGCCGCGCTGCTGCTCCGCCGCCGGGGCCCCTCCAAGCCCGCGGAGCGGGCCGGGGCCGCGCTGCTCGCCGGCCTTCCGGCCGGGCCGGGCGGGTCCGACCCGGCCGAGATCGCGCCGGCCCGGGCCGACCTCGAGGTCGCGGTCGCGGCCCTGGGCCCGGACGGGAGCCCGGAACGTGAGGTGTGGCGGCTGATGTACGAACAGGACCGGCCAGTAGCCGAGGTGGCCGAGTTGCTCGGCGTGCCGCCGGGCACAGTGAAGAGCCGCGCGCACCGGGCCCGGCGGCTGCTGCGCGCCGCCCTTCGAGCACCTGAGGGAGGCACGTGGTGAGCGATCTGCGGAAAGACGCCCCGGACGACGTCGACCTGGGCCGGGTGTGGATCTCGGTGGCCGCCCAGGTGTGGCGCCGCCAGCCGGGCTGGCTGGAGCGGACCGCGGGACGGCTGCTCCGCTCGCCCGGCCTGGCCCGGGCCCTGCTGACCACGCCGTCCCTGCTGCTGCCCTGGCTGCTGGCCAGCGTCGCGGTGCTCGCGGCGGGGGCCGCCGCGACGACGGACAGCGGTCAGCCGCTGGTGGCGCTGCTCGCGCCGGCCGTGGCGGCGGCGGCCATCGCCTACTCCTACGGACCCGGCATCGACCCGGCCTGGGAGCTGGCCTGCAGCATGGCGGTCAGCGACCGGATGGTGCTCCTGGTCCGGGCGCTCGCGGTGTTCGCGGTGAACGCCGTGCTCGGGCTGGCCGCCTCGGCCGTCTCGGTCGTCTCGGCGTCCGGCGCCGCGGCCGCGGTCACCTTCGGCTGGCTGATCCCGATGACCGCGGTCTGCGCCTTCGCGCTGGCCGTGGCGACGGTGGCCCGGTCGGCGAACGCGGGCGCGGCGGCCGGGGTCGCGGCCTGGCTGATCATCGTGCTGTCCGGCCGGGTGGCCAGCGGTCACTTCGCCGCCGCGGTCACCGACACCGTGCTGTTCCTGCCCTACCTGGCGATCGGCGCGGGCTGCGCCGCGGTCGCCCTCTACGCGACGCGGATCCCGAGAGGAACCCTGTGATGAACGTCGAGATCACCGATCTGACCAGGCGGTTCGGCCGGAACCAGGCCGTGGCCGGGGTGAGCCTGCAGGCCGGTCCCGGGGTATTCGGCCTGCTCGGCCCGAACGGAGCGGGCAAGACCACGCTGCTGCGCATGATGGCCACCGTGATCCCGCCGACGACCGGCCGGCTGCGGCTGCTGGACCGGGACCCGGGCGCCTACGGACCCCGGCGCGAGGTGCGCCGCAGGCTCGGGTACCTGCCGCAGAACCTCGGCTACTACCCGGGCTTCACCGTGGCGGAGTTCGTGGAGTACTTCGCGCTGCTGAAGGAGATGCCGGCCGCGCGGGTGCCGGCCCTGGTGGCGACCGCGGTCGAGCGGGTCGACCTGGGCGGCCAGGCCAGGGCGAAGCTGCGCACCCTGTCCGGCGGGATGCTCCGGCGGGTGGGCATCGCGCAGGCCCTCGTCAACGAGCCCGAACTGCTGCTGCTCGACGAGCCGACGGCCGGGCTCGACCCGGAGCAGCGGGTCCGCTTCCGCGCCCTGCTCCGCGAGCTCGGCCAGCGGGCCACCGTGGTCGTGTCCACCCACCTCGTCGAGGACGTCGGTGCCGCCTGTTCGCAGGTCGCGCTCATGGACCAGGGCAAGGTCGTCTTCGACGGCACGCCGGGCGAGCTGACCGCGCGGGGCACCGAGCACGGCACCGGCGACGCGCCGCTGGAACGCGGCTACACCGCCGTGCTCGCGGCGGCCCGGGCATGACCGCCGCCCGCGCCGCAGGCGCCCAGGAGCACAGCGCCCCGGCCGCACCCCGGCCGGCGGTGGCCAGGCGCGGCGCCGGGTCCGCGGTCCTCGGCTCGGGCCGGCTGCTGCGGCTCGAGCTGCGGCACAACGCCATGCTCTGGCTGCTCCCGGTCGCCTTCGCGCTGTTCTGGTACAACGGCTACCGGGAGATCATGGCGCTGCCGCCGATGTGGAACCTGCGCGCCATGACCCTGCAGAACCGGCTGCTGTTCGACCTGATGGTCCCCGCCGCCGGCGCGGCCGCGTGGATGGGGTCGCGGGAAGGCCGCCGGAGCATCGCCGACCTGGTCGCGGGCACGGCCCGGCCGCGCTGGTCCCGCCAGCTGGCCACCTGGGCCGCCACCACGGCCTGGGCCGAGGTCGGCTGCCTGGCCTGCGTCGCCGTGGTGTACCTCATCACCGCACGGCAGGCATCGTGGGGCGGCCCGCTGTGGTGGCCGGCCGTGGTCAGCGCGGCGGGCGTCCCGGCGCTGACGGCCATCGGCTTCGCCGCCGGGGCGTGGTTTCCCGGTCGGTTCGTCACCCCGCTGGTCACGGTGGTGGTGTTCTTCGGATTGGCGTTCGGCACGCAGGCTGCCTCAGGGGACCACTCGTACTGGCAGGTCTCGCCGCTGATCGCGGGGGCGTTCGACATCGGCGCCGCCCCGGGGGTGGCCAGCTTCTACCCGTACCTGCCCGACCTGTCTATCGCCCAGGTGATGTTCGCCGCGGGCCTGGTGGTCGCGATCCTCGGCGCGCTAGGTATCCCGGTGGCCCGGATGCGCTGGCTCGCCGCCGTGATCACCGCGGCCGGCCTGGCGGCGGCCGGGACCGCGGTGGCGCTGGCCGGCACCGGACGGCTCGACCCGCACGGCATGATCGCCATCCCCGCGCTGCACGACGCGGCCAGCGACCAGCCGGTCCGCTACACCCCCGTCTGCGGTCGCACCCCGATCCCGGCGTGCGTGCACCCCGCGTTCGCAACCTTCCTGCCCGCCGTGACCGCCGCCGTCGGACCCGAGCTCACCGAGTTCGCCGGCCTGCCCGGCGCGCCCGCCCGGATCAGCCAGGTCGCCGCGGTCTACCGGCAGGAGTCCGTCAACGGCATCACCGTCAGCGGGGGCGGAACCAGCGCGGCCGCGTTCGTCCTCCCCGATGAGGTGCCGGGCCGGCTCGGCACGACCGGTGCCGAGTTCGCCGCGCAACTCGACGAGGGTCTCGGGCTCCAGCTGGCGAGCGACGTCATCCTGGGCGATAGCGGCCGCGCGGCCGCCTCAGCCCCGGGCCAGGCCGAGCTCGCGGTCATCGCGGGCTCGGTACGGTTCCCGCCCTCCGTCGAGGCCCGCGACCTCGCGCCGCTGTACGGGAGCCTGCTCCCGCAACCCGGCAGCCCGGCCGCTCAGGCGGCCCGGCGGTTCGCGGCGCTAACGCCCGCCGCCCGGCACGCCTGGCTGGCGGGGCACCTGGCCGCGCTGCGGGCCGGCCGCGTCTCGCTGGCGCAGCTGCCGTGACGGCGGTCGCGGTGCGCCTGGTGCGCCTGCACGCGTCGAGCCGCCGCCTTCCGGCCGCCCTGGCCCTGCTGGCGGCCTGCGCGGCCGGGTTGCGCGGCACGCTGTACGGGCACTGGGACGACTACGGCGCGCTGCAGCTGCCGCTGATCTTCGAGACCGCCTGCGCCGCCATCATCGCGGTCACGGCCGGCAGCCCGTTCGGCGAGCCGGAACGCGCGACCGGCCGGTGGCTGCCCTACCTGCGGCTGGGCACCGCGGTCACCCTGACCGGGCTGGCGTCCGGCGCGCTGGCCGCGGCCGGGACCGGCATGCCGCTGGCCGGCGGCTTCCCGGACATCGTGCGGAACGTGGCCGGGCTGACCGGCATCGGCCTGCTGTGCGCCACGGTGCTCGGCGGGCCGCTCGCCTGGACCGGCCCGCTGGCCTACCTGGTGGCCGGGGTTTACGGCCTGTACACCGACTGGCATCCGCCCGCGCTGAGCACTCCCTGGATCTGGCCGGCCCGCCCGCCGCACGACGTCGGCGGCGCGCTGTGCGCGGCCGCGGTGTTCGCCGTCGGCCTGGCCGCCATCACCCTCCGCGGCGCGCGGGTTCCGGCCGACGGCGACGGCCCGGGCTAGAGCGTGGCCCTCAGATCGAGCGTGGCCCTCAGATCGTGGCGGCTGAGGGTGGCCGGGCTTCGGCGGACAGGGGCGGCCGCGCGGATGCAGCTGTGAGATACGGGGCTGGTGGTATTCCCGCGGCGAGCAGTCAGCCTAGAACCCGCGGAAGATCTGCCGGAGGTCGTCGAGCTCGACCCCGGCGGTCTCGGCCGACGGGGTGTGCGCTTCGTCCAGCCGCCCGTAGACCAGCCGGATCAGCGCCTCGGCGGGCAGCCGCAGCTCGGCCAGGCCCGGCTCGGGTGGTGCGTCGCCGTCCGCTTGCGTGAGCGTGACCTCGTCGCCGGTCGCCAGGATGAACTGGCGTTCCGGGTCGCTGGTGGACACGCGCACCGTGCGCTGCTGGCCGTCCGGCTTGGCGCTCCTGCCCGCCACCTGCTCGACCATGTCGATGAGCAGGACGGCCGCGTCCGGGGCCAGCGTGGCCGCCGGGTCGAGCGCGACCAGCACGTCCCAGGTATGGACCGCGTGCTCGCTGACGCGCAGCCGCGCGAAGCCGGCCGTGTCGATGTCCATCCCGAACAGCTTCAGGTGCAGCCGCTCCCGCTCATCGGCGTCCATCGACTCCAGCCGCTCCAGCGTGGCCTGGTCGGCGCGCAGCGCGTCCGCCGCCTGGGCCTGCGGGTCCTTGGCGTTCCACTTGTCCCAGATCGACGGGAACTCCTCGCGGGCCGGCGGCTCCTGCCCGGCCAGCCCGGCCTCGAGTATCAGCCCGAAGATCTCGGCCTGCGATCCCAGGTGCGACAGGACCTGGGCGATCGTCCACTCGCTCGGGTAGGACCGCTGCGTCAGCTGGTCCGGGCCGAGGGGCTCGACGCTGGCGCGCAACCGGTCGTGGGAGTGACGCAGCGCGCTGATCCACGGGCCCGGGCTAGCTTCCATGTGGGTCGTCTCCATTTCCGCATATCGGGGAAATCCACCCGGCAGCCTACGCCCGCCGCCTGGCGCCGGTTCAGGCACCTCCGGCGGGCCGTATCGGCTTGACTCGGCCTCGCGCCGGCTCATAGCGTCGTTCTGCTAGGTAAGCAGCACAGCTCTGGTCATCGGGGGACCCAGCTGACCCGGTACGCGCGCGATACAGGCCGCCCGGTGGCGGGCGGCCGTACCAATGACGCCCGTACCAATGACGCCCGTACCAATGACGCCCGTACCGAGGATGCCCCCGCGGCCCCGCGGAGCTGGCTGGGCCGGCGTCACCTGATGGCCGCCTACGGCGCGTTCGGAGCGTACGCGGTCGCCGCTGCCTTCGTGTCCGGCGGCCGGGACCGGGTCTGGGCCATCTGGGCCGCCTGCGGCTACGCCGTGGCCCTGGCCATGCTGTGGTGCTGGCGCAGCCGCCGGGGCCGGATGGCCGCCGTCGGCGTTTCGGTGGCGCTGGCCGTGCTCGCGCCGCTGCTCTGGCTGTCGGTGGCCTACCCGCTCGAAGACGGGATGGTGGTCATCGACAGGTCGGCGGCCCTGCTGCTGCACCACGGGTCGCCCTACCTGGCCGCCGACCAGGTCACCGGCTGGCTGTCCTACAATCCCTACCTCCCGGTCATGACCCTGTTCGGCCTGCCGAGCGCGGCCGGCCTCGGCGGCCTGGCGGGCAACTCCGGAGTGTGGATCGCGATCGGCACGGTGATCCCGCTCGCCGCCGCGTTCTGGTTCGAGATGAGGCCCCGCGGCTGCGATGCGCTGCTCGCCACCGCGGTCGCCGTAGCCTCGCCGGTGGTAGGGCTCAACCTGGCCGTGATCACTACCGACCCGCCGGTGCTGGCGCTGATCTTGCTGGCCCTGGCCCTGGCCGCGCGGCCCGCGGCGCCCCCAGGGACCGGGCGGACGTCGTGGATCACCGCGATCACCGGCTCCGGCGCCGCGCTGGGCGCCGCCTGCGACCTGAAGTCCACCGCCTGGCTCGCCGTCCCGGTCCTGGCCGCGATGGTCGCGGCCCGCGACGGCGTGCGGGTCGCGGGACGCTTCGTCGCGGCGGTCGCCGTCACCGCCGTGGTCCTCATCGCCGCCCTCGCCCCCGCGGCGCTCACCTCGCTGCGCGGAGCGAACGCCCTCGTGCAGAACAGCGTGCTGTTCCCGCTCGGCCTCACCCGCTACAAGACCCCGGCCGAAAGCCTGCTGCCCGGGCACCTGCTCACCGCGCTCGGGCCAGCCGGGCATGTGGCCTCGGTCGGCCTGCTGCTCGCGGCCGGGCTCGGCATCGCGATCTGGATAGTGGTCCGGCCGCCCCGCGATGTGCCCGCGGCCGCCTGGCGGCTGGCCGTCGGCCTGACGCTGATGTTCCTGCTCGGACCGCAGGTCAGGTTCGGCTACTTCATCTACCCGCTCGGCCTGGTCGGCTGGCTGGCGCTGACCGGCACTAGCCGAGGACCTCGTCGAGGACCGCGAGCAGCCGGCGGGTCATCGACCGCAGCACCGGCAGCCGGGCCAGCCGGACCAGCCGCTCGGCCAGCGGCGCGGTCAGGTCAATGAGCCGGTAGGTCTTCTCGCACCCTGGCGAGGCGTCGTGCACCCAGTAGAGCACGATCCCCATCGAGTACAGCCAGGTCGAGCTCATCGACGGCGTTCACGTCCGATGGCATGGCAGCCACCCTACGGTGACTGTGCGTATCCGGGGGTGGCAATGGCGCGGCCGGTCGTTCAGCCGGAATTTGAACGCGTTCAAAGCCGACCCGCATTGTCCGGGCCTGCCCGGGCCTGTGAAAGGCTGATCCGGAAGCAGACGCGAAGGAGGGTGCGATCATGCGCGTGGTAGTCGGCGAGCGTATGGGTGGGCCCGAGGTGCTGGCCGTCGCCGAGCGGGAGGCGCCGCGGCCGGGACCGGGCGAGGTGGTCGTGGAGGTCGCCGCGGCCGGCGTGAACTACATGGACATCTACCAGCGCGAGGGCGTGGGCAACTACCGGACGGAGCCGCCTTTCGTGCCCGGTGCGGAAGGCGCGGGCACGGTCGTCGCCGTCGGGTCCGACGTCAAGGACCTGGCCGTGGGCGATCATGTGGCCTGGGCCGGCCAGGGGAGCAGCTACGCCGAACAGGTCGCGCTGTCCGCGAACCGCGTCGTGCCGGTACCCGACGGGATGAACCTGCAGGTCGCGGCGGCCGCCATCCTGCAGGGCATGACCGCCCACTACCTGTGCACCAGCACCTACCCGGTGCGCGAAGGCGACATCACCGTGGTGCACGCGGCGGCCGGCGGGGTCGGGCTGCTGCTGACCCAGATGGTCAAGCGCCGGGGCGGCGTAGTCGTCGGAACCACCTCGGGCGGGGAGAAGGTCGAGCTCGCGCTGCAGGCCGGCGCCGATCATGTCGTCGGCTATGACCGCTTCCGCGACACCGTCGACGAGGCCAGTGACGGGGCCGGGGCGCATGTCGTGTACGACGGCGTCGGCCAGGACACCTTCGACGACGGCCTGGCGGCGCTGCGCCCGCGCGGCATGATGGTGCTTTACGGAGCCGCGAGTGGTCAGGTCCCGCCGGTCGACCCGCAGCGGCTGAACAGCGGCGGATCGCTGTTCCTCACCCGGCCCACCCTGGTGCATTACATCGCCGACGCCACCGAACTGCGGTGGCGCGCGGGCGAGGTGTTCGACTGGATCACCAAGGGCGAGCTCGACGTGCGGATCGGGGGCACCTACCCGCTGAGCGACGCGGCCAGGGCGCAGGAGGACCTGGCCGGCCGGCGCACCACCGGCAAGCTGCTTCTCCTGCCCGGGCTCTAGCCGGTACCCGGGGCGGGCAACCACGGCCCGTTAGGCCCCAAGAGATCTTTTGCATTTCATATACCTTTAGTTGCTGATGACCAAATACCAGGCTGGGAGCCCGCGGCGGCCGTACGAGATCACGCTGCTCGTCGTCGCGGTCGCGGCGGCCGGGCTGAACTTGCGTACCGCGATCACCAGCCTGCCGCCGCTGTTCCCCGACCTGCAGACCCGGCTGCACCTGTCGTCGGCCACCTTGTCCCTGCTCGCGGCGACCCCGGTGATCTGCTTCGGCGTGGTCTCCGCGTTCGCCGCCTGGCTGAACCGGCGCTACGGCGAGGAAATGATCCTGCTGGTGGCGCTGATCCTGCTCACCGCGGGCCTGCTGCTGCGCGGCGTGGCGCCCGGGGTCATGCTGTTCCCCGGCACGGCGCTGGCGGCGAGCGCGATCGCCGTCCTCAACGTGCTCCTGTCCAGCATGGCCAAGCGGCGCTGGCCGGAACGGGCCGGGCTGCTCCTCGGCATCTACCTGACCATGCTGTCCGCGGGCGCGATCTTGTCCTCGCTGCTCAGCGTGCCGTTGTACCGCAGCTCGGATTCGGTGCGGCTGGCCCTCGGCGTGTGGGCCCTGCCCGCCGCGCTGGCCGTGCTGCTGTGGCTGCCCCAGCTCAGGTACCGCACCGTCGGCCGGGCGCTCGCCGCCGCGGACGGCGCAGTGCCCGAGGCAGACGGGGCAGTGCCCGAGGCAGACGGGGCCCCGGCCCCGGCGCGGGCCGGCGTCAAGGTGTACCGGTATGCGCTCACCTGGCAGGTCACCGCGTTCATGGGGTTGCAGAGCCTGCTGTACTACGCTGCGCTGTCCTGGCTGCCCACCATCTTCCAGGACCGCGGCGACTCGGCGGTCACGGCCGGCAACCTGCTCGCGCTGATGGGCGTCGGCAACCTCGCCACCTCGCTCATTGTGCCGATGCTGGCCCACCGCAGACCGGGCCAGCGCGGCCTGGTCGTGCCCAGCCTGATCGGGACCGCGGCCGGGCTGGCCGGGTCGCTGTGGGCACCGCTCGGATCGGCCCCGTTCTGGGTCCTGGTCCTCGGCGTCAGCCAGGGCTCCTGCCTCGGCCTGGCCATCTTCTTCACGCTGGCGCGGGCCCCGGACGCGGGCGTGGCCGCGTCGCTGTCCGCCTTCGCCCAGTCGGTCGGCTACCTGGTCGCCAGCGCCGGCCCGCTGGTGGTCGGGCTGCTGCACAGCGCCACCGGCAGCTGGAACCTCCCGCTGGTCCTGCTGCTCGTGCTGTGCGCCGCCGAACTCGCCACCGGCCTGCTGGCAGGCCGCCCGCTCCAGCTTCCCTCGGTCACCCCGCCGCCTGCTCCGGAGGCCCGGACTACGACACCCGTGTCGGGGACGGGATGATGACGACGAGCTATCCGAGGCCCGAACTCGTACACTCAGTTTGGTTAGCGTTCCCCCCATCAGGCCCGTACAGCACATGAGGAGCACGCCGTGACGTTGCTGGAGTGCATCAAAGGCCCCGAGGACCTGAAGGGACTGAGCCAGGAGCAGCTCAGCCGCCTCGCCGGGGAGATTCGTGACCTGCTGATCGAGACGACGGTCAGGACCAGCGGCCACCTCGGGCCGAATCTCGGCGTGGTCGAGCTCACGATCGCGATCCACCGGGTCTTCGACTCGCCCAAGGACAAGGTCGTCTTCGACACCGGGCACCAGGCCTACGTGCACAAGCTGCTGACCGGGCGGGTCGCGCAATTCGGCACGCTGCGCCAGCGCGGCGGGCTGACCGGGTACCCGTGTCAGGCCGAGTCCGAGCACGACCTAGTGGAGAACTCGCACGCTTCTACCAGCCTGTCTTACGCCGACGGCCTGGCCAAGGCGTACGCGCTGCGCGGCGAGCCGGACCGGACCGTGGTCGCGGTCATCGGCGACGGCGCGCTGACCGGCGGGATGGCCTGGGAGGCGCTGAACAACATCGCCGCGGCCAAGGACTCGCGGCTGGTCATGATCGTGAACGACAACGGCTGGTCGTACCAGCCGACGATCGGCGGCCTGGCCGATCACCTGTCCGCGATCCGGGTCAGCCAGCGGTACGAGCACGTGCTCGACTACATCAAGACGACGCTGTCCCGGACGCCGGTGGTGGGCGGGCCGCTGTACGGGACGCTGCACGGGATCAAGAAGGGCATCAAGGACGTCCTGCAGCCGCAGGTGATGTTCGAGGACCTGGGCCTGAAGTACGTCGGCCCGATCGACGGGCACGACGAGCGGCTGGTCGAGGCCGCGCTGCGCCGCGCCAGGGAATTCGGCGGCCCGGTGCTGGTGCACGTGATCACCAAGAAGGGCCTCGGCTACGCCGCGGCCGAGCAGAACACGGACGACCGCCTGCACCAGGTGCCCGCGGCCGGCGCGGCGCCTGGCACCTGGAGCCGGGTGTTCGGCGACGAGATGGTGAGCATCGGCGCGCGGCGCCCCGACGTCGTCGCGATCACCGCGGCGATGCTGTACCCGACCGGCCTGTCCCAGTTCGCCGCGGCCTACCCGGACCGGGTCTACGACGTGGGCATCGCGGAGCAGCACGCCGTCACCAGCGCCGCGGGCCTGGCCATGGCCGGCCTGCACCCGGTGGTGGCCATCTACTCCACGTTCCTGAACCGGGCCTTCGACCAGACGCTGATGGACGTGGCCCTGCACAAGCTGCCGGTGACGCTGGTGCTGGACCGGGCCGGGGTGACCGGACCGGACGGCGCCAGCCACCACGGCATGTGGGACGGGTCGATCATGCAGCTCGTCCCGGGCATGAAGATCGCCGCGCCACGGGACGCCAAGCGGGTGGCCGAGCTGCTCAACGAGGCGGTCGAGGTGTCCGGCGGGCCGACCGTGGTCCGGTTCCCCAAGGGCAAGGTGGGCGGCGAGGTCGAGGCGATCGCCAAGCTGGGCGGCATGGACGTGCTGAGCTCGCCGGCCGAGGGCCTCGGCCCGGACGTCCTGCTCGTCGGCGCGGGCGTGATGGCGCTGACCGGGCTGGATGTCGCCGGCCGGCTGGCCGGGCACGGGATCGGCGTCACCGTGGTGGACCCGCGGTGGACCAAGCCGGTCGACGAGGCGCTGGTAGCCGCGGCCCAGCAGCACCGGCTCGTGGTCACCGTGGAGGACAACGGGCGGACCGGCGGGTTCGGCGACGCGGTGGCCCGGCTGCTGCGCGATCACGACGTGGACGTGCCGGTGAAGACGTTCGGTCTGCCGCAGGAATTCCTGGGCCACGGCACCCGCGCTGAGGTGCTGGAAGAGGCGGGCCTGACCCCGCAGCACCTGGCCCGGCAGATCACCGAGGCGGTAGCGCGCCGGTCACCCGGAGACGTTCCCGAGACGGCAAGGGCCGCTACGGAAGGCCAGCCTGTCGAGTAGCGTAAGCATTTATGCTGAACGTTGCCGTGGTCGGTTCCGGCCCTGCCGGGCTTTACGCCGCCGAGGCGCTGGTCAAGCAGGCGGCGGTGCTGCCGGTGCCTGTCCCGGTGCGCGTGGACGTGATCGACCGTCTCCCCACCCCGTATGGCCTGGTCCGATACGGGGTCGCACCGGATCATAAGTCGATCAAGTCGATCGCGCAGTACCTCCGTAAGGTGCTGGAGAGCCCCGACGTCCGGTTCGCCGGCGGGGTGCACCTCGGCGAGGACGTGACCCGTGACGACCTGGTGTCGGCGTACGACGCGGTGATCTACGCGACCGGGGCGATGCGGGACCGGCGGCTCGGCATACCCGGCGAGGACCTGCCCGGCAGCTATGCCGCCACCGACTTCGTGAACTGGTACTGCGGCCACCCGGACATCGGTGCCGACGCGTTCACCCTGGACGCCGAGTCGGTCGCGGTGATCGGCGTGGGCAACGTGGCCGTCGACGTGGCCAGGATCCTGGCCCGCGATCCGCACGAACTGCACGCGACCGACGTCCCGCAGCCCGTCCTCGAGGCGCTGCACGCGAGCAAGGTGCGCGAGGTCCACATGATCGGCCGGCGCGGGCCCGCGCACGCCAAGTTCACCACCAAGGAGCTACGCGAGCTGGGTGAATTGCCCGGCGTCGAGGTGGTGGTGCACGGCGACGAGGCCGACTTGAACGCGTTCGACCTGGCCGGCGAGGGCGTCGGGCTGGTCGAGTCCGACCGGCGGGTACGCGGCAACCTGGTGGCGATCACCAAGTGGGCCCAGGGCGCCGCGGACCCTCCGGCCGAGCCGGTCACAGGATCCGCCTCCGGGCACAGCCGCCGGCTGACCGTCCGTTTCTGGCTGCGGCCGGCCGAGATCCTAGGTACCGAACGAGTCGAGGGAATCACGCTCGAGCGCACGGCGATCAGCGCTGACGGCAAATTCGGCGGCACCGGCGAGTTCGAGACCCTGGACGCGCAGATGGTGCTGCGTTCGGTGGGATACCAGAGCGTCCCGCTGCCCGGCGTGCCGTTCGATTCGCGGGCCTCGGTGGTACCCAACGCCCAGGGGCGTGTCCTGGGCGAGGACGGCGCGCCGCGGCCCGGCGAGTACGTGGCGGGCTGGCTCAAGCGCGGCCCGACCGGCGTGATCGGCACCAACAAGTCCGACGCGGCCGAAACCGTCCGCTGCCTGCTCGAGGATCTGGCCGGTCTAAGGGTCGGCCCGGGCGAGGGCGACGTCCCGCTGCCGCGCGCTGGCCTGCTGCGCTATCCCGACCGGCCCCCGCCAGCCGCCGATCCGCTGGTCGCGCCCGCGGACGGGGAGTGGCCGCTGGCTGGCGTGCTCGCCGGGCGCGGCATCGTGCCGGTCTCCTACGCCGAGTGGCTGCGCATCGAGACGGCCGAAGCCGACCTGGCCAAGGAGCTTGGCCGCGGCGAGCGGGTCAAGCTGCATAACGCCGAAGCCATCTGGTCCGCCTGCCGCCCCCCGGCCGAATAGCGCCGTCCGGATTTCGATTAGCGCCGAGAACGCACCCTCGTTGCCGGAAATTCGGCGGCGAATGGAGCCTCTCACTTATTGGGTGCCGTTACACACCCTATAGGGGGGAATTTGACCCTCGTTAATGTATGCACCCTTTCACGGCAGCCGGTTGACTAGATCACTGGTGTTCCTGGGGCAGGAAACACGGATGAGGCCGCGTCGAGTACCACCTCGGCCGCGCAGCACCCGGACCGGCGCGCCGAAATGTCACTGCCTGTCCGCATCATGGCTGTGAAGGCGGGACAGCCACGGTGGACGATGGAGGAAGCGGAATGACAGACCACAATGGCGTCCTGATGATGCAGCGCGCGCTGCTGGCGGGGACGCTCGGGCTGGCCATGGCGCGGAAGGCGGCGGCGATCCTGGAGGGTGACCCTCCGGGCACGCAGGACGCCTCGAGGCCGCAGGATGACCGGAGCAAGGACGGCGCGGTGCTGCGAGCGATCCTGGACGCGGCGAACGAGTGCCTCGGGCACTTCGACGACCGGCCCGCGGCGGAGCGGTGGTGCGACACCCTGTTCCACCTGCTCGACCTGGCGGCCTTCGCCGCCGAGCTAGGCGGTGCGCCACCAATGCGTGCGCAATAACTGCGACAAAAGGGCCGCGAAAATCCTCCCGGTTCGTGTCAAAAGCACGCCTACAGGATTAGCGTGTGCTCATGCGGGGAAAAGCTCCATCGACGCCAGATGGGGACCGCAATGACAAGATACGGCCAAATCGGATGGCGTGTGGCCGCGATAGCGGCTTTTGTCGGCACGGCCGTGCTCGCCATCGCGCTGACGCGCGCCCCGGCTAACAGCGACGCCTCGCTCTCTTACGGGCTATCCGGCCGGGTGTGCCCCACCTCCGGGCTCGAGGCGTGGCTCGGGCTCGGCGCCGCCAGCGCGGCCGGCGGGGCCGGCGGGGCCGGCGGGGCCGGCGGGGCCAGCCCAGGCAATGCCGGTCCGCCCGGGGCCTACCCGGGCCATGAGACCTACTACACGCTGGAGTTCACCAACGTCTCGAACCGTTCCTGCAGCCTGTTTGGCTATCCGGAGGTGTCCGCCTACCGGGACAGCCCGGCGGCCGGCGGCCCGATCGGCGGCAACGCGATCCGTGACACCTCGGTCCGCCCGAAGCCGGTAATGCTCGAGCCCGGGGCGACGGCGCACGCCGTGCTGCGGGTCGCCGGCGACACCGAGCCGGCCGGCTGCGCGGAGGTGACCGCCGAGGAACTCCGGATCACGCTGCCGCGGCAGGCCCGGCCCTCGCTCGTGCCCGCGCACATCCCGGTGTGCTCGCAGCGCGGACACGCGTCCCTGAGCGTGCAGGCCATCCAGGCGCGGCCGGGTATCCCGGGCCATAGCATGACGCCCTGAGACGTGCCGGTAACGAAGCAGTCACCCGCGCCGTTCGGGAGAAAATAGGTGGTAAGACCCTCAACGTTTCCTGCTGGGCACCCGGCGGGGACAATGTGGTGCATGGGTGTCAGCCAGATAAGCCTTCCCGCCGCAGAAGGCCACGAGGAGCACGACGAGGCGCGCGCGGGCGCCGGAACCGTGCTACCCCCGGAACGGTACCTGGATCGGGAGGAGAGCTGGCTCAGATTCAACGAGCGCGTGCTCGAGCTCGCCGAGGACGAATCGGTCCCGCTGCTGGAACGGGTGCGGTTCCTCGCCATCTTCGCGACCAACCTGGACGAGTTCTTCATGGTCCGGGTGGCCGGGCTGGTGCGCCGGATGGTGGCCGGGTTCCCGGTCGAGGGCACCGGGCTGCAGCTGCCTGGGCAGGTGCTGGAGAACACCCTGGAGCTCGCGGGTGAGCTGACCGTCCGGCACGCCCGCGCCTTCAGCGAGCGCATCGGCCCGGAGCTGGTCGAGCACGGGATCGAGATCCTGCGTTGGAAAGAACTGTCGGCGACCGAACGGGACAACCTCGGAGACCTGTTCAGGAAGCGGATCTACCCGGTGCTCACTCCGCTGGTGGTCGACCCGGCGCATCCGTTCCCGTTCATCTCCGGCCTTTCCCTCAACCTCGCTGTCATGATCGCGGACCCGCGCACTGACGGCACGGTGTTCGCCAGGGTTAAGGTGCCGCCGCTGCTGCCCAGGTTCCTGGCCGTATCGCAGTACCGGTTCGTGCCGATCGAGGACGTCATCGCGGCGCACCTGACCGACCTGTTCGGCGACGTCGAGATCATCGAGCAGCACGCGTTCAGGGTCACCCGGATCAGGGACCTGGAGGTCGACGAGGAGCTCACTGAGAACCTGCTGCAGGCCATGGAGCGGGAACTGGTGCGGCGCAGGTTCGAGCCCGCGGTCCGGCTCGAGGTCGAGGACACGATGTCGGCGGACGTGCTGGACCGGCTGGTCACCGAGCTGGACATGGATCACCGCGCGGTGTACCGGGTACCCGGCCCGCTCGACCTGAGCGGGCTGTTCACCCTCGCCGACCTGAACATCGGCGAGCTGAAGTACCCCGCGTTCGTCCCGTCCACCCGAGCGGTCTCCAAGGACAACAGCATCTTCACCGCGATCTCCGAAAGCGACATCCTCGTCCACCACCCGTACGACTCGTTCGCCGCGTCGGTGGAGCGGCTGATCAACGAGGCCGCCGACGACCCGCGGGTGCTCGCGATCAAGCAGACGCTGTACCGGACCAGCGGCCAGTCGCCGATCGTCGACGCGCTGATCGACGCGGCCGAGGCGGGCAAGCAGGTCGTCGTGGTGGTGGAGATCAAGGCCAGGTTCGATGAGCGCGCTAACATCGCCTGGGCGCGCAAGCTGGAGGAGGCGGGCTGCCACGTTGTCTACGGCTTCGTCGGGCTGAAGACCCACGCCAAGATGGCGCTGATCGTGCGCGAGGAGCCAGACGGGACGCTACGCCGGTACTGCCACCTCGGCACCGGCAACTACCACCCGACCACGGCCCGGATCTACGAGGACTACGGACTGCTCACCGCCGATCCGGCGGTCGGCGAGGACGTCACCGCGCTGTTCAACCACCTGACCGGGTACAGCAGGACCAAGACGTTCCAGCGGCTGCTGGTCGCGCCGGAAGCACTGCGGGCCGGCATCGTCAGCCGGATCAACCGGCAGGCGGAGCGGCACCGGGCCGGCCAGCCCGCCCGGATCGCGTTCAAGACCAACGCGCTCGTCGACGAGGCGGTGGTCGACGCGCTCTACCGGGCGTCGCAGGCCGGCGTGGCGGTTGACCTGTGGGTGCGCGGCATCTGCGTGCTGCGACCGGGCATCCCCGGTCTTTCCGAGCACATCAGGGTCCGCAGCGTGCTCGGCCGGTTCCTCGAACACTCGCGGATCTACGCGTTCGGCACCGGCGAGGACAAGGACAGCGAGGTGTGGCTGGCCAGCGCGGATATGATGCACAGGAACCTGGACCGCCGGGTCGAGCTGGCCGTCCAGGTGGTGGACCCTGGCCACCAGCGGGGACTACGCCGGTTCCTCGATATCGGCATGGACGACGGGACTGCGAGCTGGTGGCTGAGCGGGGACGGGCACTGGACCAGGCACAGCCGGGACGAAGCCGGGAACCCGTTGCGCGATGTGCAGGAGACCCTAGTCAGGGAACGGCGGGTTCGTTCGGCCGATGACTGATGCCACCCTGGCGGCAGGCGCGGCGATCTGGCGTCCTCCGGCGGATCCCGCGGAGGACGCCGAGGTCCTTCTCGTCCACCGGCCCAAGTACGACGACTGGTCGCTGCCCAAGGGCAAGAGTGACCCGGGCGAGCACATCCTGCTGACCGCAGTGCGCGAGGTATGGGAGGAGACCTGCGTGCGGCCGGTGCTCGGCCCGCGGCTGCCGACCGTGGAGTACATCAGCTGGGGGCGACCCAAACAGGTCAGCTACTGGTCCTCGTTCAGCGACGGGCACCAGGCCGCACCCGGCAATGAGATCGACGCGGTGTCCTGGCTGCCGGTGGGGCAGGCCCGCGAGCAGCTGGCTGGCACCAACGACGACCCGGTGATCTCCGCCTTCCGGCCGCTTGAGACGGTGCCGCTGATCCTGGTCAGGCACGCCTCGGCGGGGCGCAAGGCGGACTGGTCCGGCGATGACTGCCTGCGGCCTCTCGACGCGGCCGGGGTGGCCGACGCGCGGGTGCTGGCCAGCCTGATGGCCTGCTTCGCGCCCGACGCGCGGGTGATCAGCTCGCCGGCGCTGCGCTGCACCGATACCGTGCGCCCGTACGCGGCGGGGTTCTCCGGGACGGTCGAGACCGAGCCCTGCCTGGCCCCGTACGGCCGGTCGGCGGACTTTTCCTCCCGAACGGACCTGGCTGACTCGCTCCGGCGCCTCCTCTCCCGCCTCCTGGCCGAACGCCGTCCGGCCGTTCTGTGCCTGCACCGGGAGAACCTCCCCGATGTGCTCGCCGAAGCCGGCTCAGCGCTCGGCGCGCCCGCCGCCGTTCCCGCGGATCCGTCGCTGCCCAAGGGCGGCTTCTGGGTGGCGCACGCCACGCCGGGCCGGCTTGGGGGAGCCAGCCGGGCGGAACTGGTCAGCTTGGAGCGCTACGAGCCCTGACGGCGAGAGGGCTGCTCAGGTGCGTGCCGGTCCGGTACGGACGGTCCGGCTACATGCTCGCTCGGCGCGATCTCCGTGGTCTTCTGCTCCTCCGGTACGGCGTGGACGGGTCCGTGCTGGTCCGGCGAGGGTTCTGCCGCCTCGCTTGCACTTCTGCCCTCAGGTGACTCATCCGTCTGGCTGGCCGCGGCCGCGGCTGTGGCTGTGGCCGTGGCCGTGGCCGTGCGGCGCCGTCGGCGGCGGCGCCAGACGATGTAACCCACGAGCAGCACCACCAGCGCGGCGAGCACGTAGTACGAGTACAGCGTGATGTAGTGGTAGACGGTGGTGATGTTGTTTCCGGCGAAGTAGCCGATGGTGACCCAGGTTCCCACCCACAGCGCCGCGCCGATGGCGTTGAAAATAAGGAAGCGCAGCCAGTGCATGCCGGTGATGCCGGCGATAATCCCGTTCGCCTGCCGCAGACCCTCGACGAAGCGCGCGAACGTAATGACGATACTGCCGCGGCGGTCGAAGAAGTTCTCGGCCTTGTCCAGCCGCTCCTCGGTCAGGAACACATATCTACCGAACCGCAGGGCCAGCGCGCGACCGCCGAAATGCCCGATGGCGAAGCCGATGTTGTCGCCGGTCACCGCGGCGACGAAGGCCACGACGCCGAGGGCGACGATGTTGATCCTGCCCGCGCCCGCGAAGATCGCCCCGGCGATCAGGATCGTCTCGCCGGGCACCGGGACACCGAAGTCCTCCAGCGTGATCACCAGGCCGATCGCCCAGAGGCCGTAATGCTCCAGGGTTCCTGAGAGGGCGTTGAGGAAGCCCGGTAGCGGCGGCGGACTGCTGGCAAGCGCCGCCGCGATCATCAGCACCTGCGGTCATCCCTCCGATTGGGCGAGGTCATCCAGGATAGCCGCTTCGCCGACCGGAGCCGGGAGATCACAGAGCGCTTGGGCGATGGGCTCCGCGGTTAGCTCGACCTGCCAGGGTCTTGCCCCGTACCCGGCGAGCGCATCCGCCACGGCCTGCCCGTCGCACGGCTTGGGCGGATCCCAGCTGAGCCTGCGCAGCGCGTCGGGGGACAGCAGGTTCTCGACCGGCAGCCGGTTTTCCTCGGCTAGGGCCGTGATCGCGGCGCGCGCCGCCGCCAGCCGCACGGCGGCCGCGGGGTCCCGCTCGGCCCAGCGGTGCGCGGGCGGCGGGCCATTCGGCAGTGCACCGCCGGTAGTCTCGGGCAGTTCGTCGTCGGTGGTGGCCCGGGCCCGCGCCACCGCGGCGAGCCAGTCCTTCTCGTGCCGCCGGGCCTGACGGCCGGCGAACCCGCTGATCTTGGCCAGCTGGGCGTGGCTGGCCGGGTACGACCTGGCCGCCTCGATGATCGCCGTGTCGGGCAGCACCCGGCGCGGGGACAGGTCGGCCCGCTGCGCGATCCGGTCCCTGGCTGTCCAGAGCTCACGCACCACAGCGAGACCGCGGCGGGACTGCACGCGGTGGATGCCCGACGTGCGCCGCCACGGATCTGCCCGGGCCGCGGCCGGACGGGCGGCGAGCACCGCCTCGAATTCCTGCCGGGCCCACTCGGCCTTGCCCTGGTCTTCGAGTTCATCGGCGAGGGCGTCGCGCAGATCGGTCAGCACCTCCACGTCGAGGGCCGCGTAGCGGAGCAGTTCCTCGCGCAGCGGACGAACCGACCAATCGGCCGCCGAATGGCCCTTTTCCAGGTGGAAGCCCAGCACCTCCTCGACGAGGGTGCCGAGGGCTACGCGCGGATAGCCGAGCAGCCGCCCGGCCAGTTCGGTGTCAAAAAGCCGCCGCGGCCGGAAGCCGATCTCGGCCAGGCAGGGCAGGTCCTGGGACGCCGCGTGCAGCACCGCTTCGGCGTCTTCCAGCGCGGCGTCGACGCCGGACAGGTCGGGGCAGGCGATGGGGTCGATGAGCACCGTGCCCGCTCCGGCCCGGCGAAGCTGGACCAGGTAGGCGCGCTGCCCGTAGCGATAACCCGAGGCGCGCTCGGCGTCGACCGCGACGGGTCCCGTGCCCGCGGCTAGCCTGCCGGTAACCTCGGCCAGCGCGGCGTCCGTCGCGACGACCGGCGGCAGGCCGTCGCGAGGCTCGAGCAGCGGGACTATCCCGCCAGCCTCAGTGCTTGCCGGAGCGCGCCCGTCGGGCAAGCCGCCGTGCGGCCGCTCAGTGCTTGCCGGAGCGCGCCCGTCGGGCAAGCCGCCGTGCGGCCGCTCAGTGCTTGCCGGAGCGCGCCCGTCGGGCAAGCCGCCGTGCGGCCGCTCAGTACTTGCCGGAGCGCGCCCGTCGGGCAAGCCGCCGTGCGGCCGCTCACTGCCTGCGGTCACCCGTGCCCCGGTTGCCGCAGTGCCCGTGTTCCGGGCGGTTCGAGCCCGGCCGCCGCCCACAGGCAGTCGCACCAGGCCGCGATGTGCGCCGACAGGTCGAGGGCGTCGAGATCGCCGTGATCGGCGAAGCCTGGCTGGTTATCCGGTCCGGTGGGAGACCAGGAGGCACGCAGCTCGAATCCGGTCAGCGGGACCTCGTCCTGCTTGGCGCCGAACCCCTCGGTGATGACCCTGGTCACCGTGCCACTGGGGACGGCATACCCGGGCACGCGTGCGTCCAGGGCCTCGGCCAGCCAGCTCCAGCCGACCTCGCCGAGCAGCGGGTCGGCCGCCATTTCGGGCTCCACGTCGGCACGCACGTAGGCAACCAGCCGGAACAAGCCGTTCCAGCCCTGCTGGCCGTCCGGGTCGTACAGCAGCACCAGCCGTCCCCACGCCACGTCCGCCTCGTCCCGCCTGACGGTCGCCGCCATGGCGATGGCGAAGGGCGCCAGCCGCTTCGGCGCCGACACATCCTCGAACAGCAGGTCCCGGCGGCGCTGCGCCTCCCGGCCCGCCGTGAAGGCCGCCATCGCCGCCGCGAAGGTGGCCTCGGCGGGGGACTCCCCGACGGCAGCCCGCGCCGCCGCGGCTGCCGCGGGATTGCCCGCCACGGAATCGCGCACCACCCCCGGCCGTCGCGGCGCTCGTGATCGCGTCGTCCGCCGGTCTGCCGGCCCGTCAGTAGCCCTCATGACCCGAGCGTACGTGTCGCTCATCGCATCTCACGCAGCGCCGTATCGTTAGCGCCGTATAGGTTCATGCCGAAACACCATGTTTCACGCGGAGTGCCGGATTGAATGCCGTCCCGGATGCGTCCACTGGAAGGCAGCGCGGGCGGCCGGGGTTCGCCGGGAGCTGGGTTCGCCGGATCAGGGTTCGCTGGAGTCAGGCGGCCCTGGCGCTATCGCCGCGGACGGACGCGGGCGCGGGCAGGCCGATGATCAGCGCGTCGCCGCACACCGTGCAGGCCCACTCCTGGCAGTCGCCGTCCAGGACGTCCGGACAGCTCGCAGGCTCCGCGTGAAACTGCTCGAACAGCTGCTCCTCATTGCATCCTGCGCAGTGCATAATCAGACCGGGCCTGCTCAGCTGCCTCATCCTGGCGACCTCCTCGGTGCGATGCGTCACGGGACCTGCGAGAGTTGAAGGGGTTGATGCCGATAGTGGCACGCTCTCGCGCTGATTCGTGGGATCTCGGACGGCGTGTCTCCCGGCGACTACCGTGTGCTGATGTGGAAGGATCCTGACTTGACTACTCCCTGCCCTGGAGGACGGGGATTCCGGCCCTCGCGGGCCGGGGTTCCTGTTTCGCAGCCGACCGCACCCGGGAGGACCCGGAATGTCTTACCTCAGCTCCGCAGGCATCGCCCGGGGAGCCCCGGGCTACGGCAAGACCTGCCGCAAGGATGTTCTTCGCGGCGTTGATGTCCCGGTCGTGCCGGGTGCCGCAGGACGGGCATCTCCAGTGCCTGGTGGACAGGCTCAGGTCTGTCAGCCGGTGCCCGCACGCCGAGCAGGTCTTGCTGGAGGGGTACCAGCGGTCGATGACGACCAGGCGGCGGCCGTACCGCTCGCACTTGTACTCCAATTGGCGGCGGAATTCGCCCCATCCGCAGCCGGAGATGGCGCGAGCCAGGCGACGGTTGCGGACCATGTTGCTGACCGCGAGGTCTTCGATCACGATGAGATCGGCTTTGTGGACCAGGCTGGTGCTGGCGCGGTGCAGGAAGTCTCGCCGCGCGTTGCGCACCTTGCGGTGCGCGCGGGCGACCTTGGCAGCGGCCTTGGCCCGGTTGGCCGACCCCTTCTGGCAGCGGGCCAGGCGCCGCTGGTAGCGAGCCAGGCTGCGGGCCTTGCGCTCCAGGTGCCGGGGATTCGGGGTCCGCTTCCCGGCGCTCGTGACGGCGAAGTCCGTCACGCCGAGGTCGACGCCGACCACGCGGCCGGTCTCCTGCAGGGGTTCGGGGGCATCGGCGTCAACGGTGAAGGTCACGTACCAGCGTCCGTCCGGCTCGCGGGAGACGATCACCATCGCCGGGTCGAGCGTGATTACGTCTACATTGGGCCAGGACCACACGAACCGGACAGGAGTAGCCAGCTTGGCCAGCCGCAGTTCGCCTCCGCGCATGGTGAACGCACTGCAGGTGTAGTGCGCGGACTGCCGGGACCGGCGGGACTTGAACCGCGGGTGCCGGGCGCGCCTGGCGAAGAACGCCTGGAATGCTCTGTGCTGATGCCGCAGCGCCTGCTGCAAGGGCACCGAGGACACCTCGGACAGGAACGCGAGGTCCGGGTCCTTCTTCATAGCGGTCAGCGCCCGGTCGGACTCGGCGTACGACATGCCTTTGCCTTCCAGGCGCCACCGGCTATGGCGAGTAGCCAGGGTGCGGTTCCACACGACCCGGACGCAGCCGAACGTGCGGCTCAGCGCCGCCTGCTGCGCCGCATCCGGGTAAGCCCGGCACCTGTAAGCCGTCCTCATCCTTATATTATCGCACATGTGATCGAAAGAACTGCAGGAGCCGCGCCGCACGAGCGGTCATCTTTCCGGCCTCGCGAGGAGCACCCGATTCCTCCCCGGCCTGAAGGCTGGGGCATCCTCCGGGAGGTTTGGTGATCGTGACCCAGGCGAAGTCCCCCTTCATGCTGGCCTGCCGGCGAGAGCCAGTGCCCTATACGCCGGTCTGGTTCATGCGGCAGGCGGGCCGCTCGCTGCCCGAGTACCGGCGGGTGCGGGAGGGCATCTCGATGCTCGACTCGTGCACCCGCCCCGAGCTGATCACCGAGATCACCCTGCAGCCGCTGCGCCGGTACGACGTGGACGCGGCCATCTTGTTCAGCGACATCGTGGTCCCGCTGCGCGCGGTCGGAATCGACGTGGACATCGAGGCCGGGATCGGGCCGGTGGTCGAGACTCCGGTGCGCACGCCCGGGGATCTGGAGCGACTGCGCGCCTTGGACCCCGGCGACGTGCCCTACGTGACCGAGGCGGTCCGGACGCTTGTGACCGAACTGGACGAGCGGCCGCTGATCGGTTTCGCCGGAGGCCCTTTCACCCTCGCGTCCTACCTGGTGGAGGGCGGGCCGTCCAAGAACCACGACAAGACCAAAGCGCTGATGTACGGCGACCCGGCGCTGTGGCACGCGCTGCTCGGCCGGCTCGCCGACATCACCATCTCGTTCTTGCGGATCCAGGTAGACGCGGGGGCTTCGGCCATCCAGCTCTTCGATTCGTGGGTGGGCGCGGTCAGCCCCGACGACTACCGGCACGCGATCCTGCCGCACACCAGCCGGATCTTCGCCGCGCTCGGGTCCGCCGGGGTGCCGCGTATCCACTTCGGCGTGGGGACGGGAGAACTGCTCGGGCTGATGGGGGAGGCCGGAGCTGACGTGGTCGGGATCGACTGGCGCATCCCGCTCGACGAGGCGGTCCGGCGGGTGGAGCCGGGCAAGGCGCTGCAGGGCAATCTCGATCCCGCGATCCTGCTCGCGCCGTGGGATGTCATCGAGGAGCGGACCAGGGACGTGCTCAACCGCGGTCGCACCGCCGAAGGTCACGTGTTCAACCTCGGTCACGGCGTGCTGCCGGAAACCGACCCGGACGTACTGGCCAGGCTGGCCGACCTGGTGCACGCCGAGTCGGCTCGCGCCCTGTCCTGAATCCTGGCGCCTGCTAGCTTTCCGGCGAGGCGGGCCCGGCGGGCCTGCGACGGGCCAGCCAGCGCCGCCCGCGGTAGACCACGTACCCGGCGACGGCCAGGACGACGGCGAACGGCGCGATCGCGCCGAGGAACGCCAGCGTCCAGGACACGGCGACGCGCAGCGCGTGCCAGCCCGCGGTGAAGCCCCCGGCCAGCGTGGGCGGGGCCTTCGGCCGGTGCAGCACCGGCTTGGCCTTCGGCCCGAGGATCGTGAGCGTCACCGTCGCGTAACTGGTCTCGCGGCTGAGCGCGCGCTGCTGGGCCTGCATCGACTCCAGGTTCGATTCCTCCTGGTTAATCTGGTTCTGGACGCTCAGCAGTTCGCCGACCGATCCCGCGTGCGACAGCAGCGCGCGGAGCTGGGCGATGGCCGCCTGGTCCGAGGCGACCTGGCTGTCCACGTCGGCCACCTGCTGGGTGACGTCCTGGGCCTGCTGCTGCAGGGCCAGCTGGGTGCCGAGACGGTGACCGAGCTGGCCGAGCGTGGCGGCGTAGGCCGCGACCGGGATCTTCAGCTGCACGCTGGCGGTGGCCTCGGACGGGTGATCGGGGTTGACCTTGGCGGTCTCGCTCGACACGTAACCGCCCGCGCCGTCGGCGATCTGGGCCGCCTGAGCAGCGGCCGAGCCGACGTCGCCCGCCCGCACGGTCAGCTGCGCCGTGTAGATGATGCTGCTGGCCGGCGCCAGCCGGGCCGTGGTGCCGGTGCCGCCCCGGCCGCCCGTGTTGCCGAAGGCTGAGCCGGACGCCGCGGCCTTGGGCGGCGCGGTGGCGGCAGCCGCCGGCCCGGCTGCCCGCCCATCCGCATGCCCTGCCGCCTCGGACGAACTGGCGGCGCTGTTCGAGCTGGCGGAGCATCCCGCGAGGAACATGCCCCCGCCGAGCAGGACGCTGCCGATCATGAGGCCGGCTACGACGCCGTGCCTGGTGTTCCCCGGTGTGTTCCGCATGCCGTTGTGACGGCCGCC
>WNGE01000149.1_pt1 | contig 82284 bp, 68 predicted proteins | sample 5400651 | NCBI WGS metagenome assembly WNGE01 (sample SAMN13153370, study PRJNA577476) | soil metagenome | isolation source: 60 cm soil or saprolite under grassland replicate 2 | place: USA:California | collected 2016-06-15 | reverse complement strand
CGCAGACCATTCGGCAGCGTCTCGGCGCGAGCAGTTCCGAGACCGAGCAGGCGCGGCTGGACGAGTCGCTGGCGCGGGCGCGGCAACAACTTGGTGTGGCAGCCGATGCTGCCTGGGCGGCCGGTCAGGCGATGTCGCTGGACGAGGCGATCGACTGTGCGCTCGAGCTGTGCTCGGCAGCGCAATCGCCAGCGGCCGTCGAAGCGTCCGCCTGAGTTACGTCAACAGTAGATGGGGGCGATTCTCCTGGCGCTCGGGGCGGCCGTGTCGTGGGGTGTCTCCGACTTCATGGGCGGCTACTTCACACGGCGACTGGCGCTCGTACCCATCCTGTTGATCTCACAGGCAGTCGGGTTCGGCATGCTCCTGCTCCTGGCCGGTCTGCGCGGGCCGCCAGTCCTGGATGGCCTCGCGATTGGTCTGGCCATGGCGGCCAGTGCCGCTGGTCTGGTGGGGGTCGCGGCGCTCTACCGAGGCATGGCAGTCGGGATGGTGAGCATCGTTGCGCCTATTTCCGCTACGGGCGCGGCGCTGCCCGTGCTCTATGGCGTCCTGCGTGGCGAACGCGCCACACCGTTGCAAGCCGTTGGGATCGGCCTGGCACTGGTCGGGATCGTGCTCGCGGCACGCTCGACTGATGACAAGCACGCGGTCCTTGGGCCGACGGTCGTGCGAGGAGTTGGGCTGGCCATCCTCGCCGCGGTGGGATTCGGCGTGTTTTTCATCTTCCTGCGGGAAGCGAGCACGGCCGACGTTCTGTGGGTGGGCGCGATCCAGCGCCTGACGGGCGTGGGCATCATGACGGTTCTGGCGGTGGCCCTGCGCACTTCGGTCTCGATTGGCTGGCAGCGTATGCCCGGTCTGGTGGTGGTGGGCGGCCTCGACACGAGCGCCAACGTGCTCTACGCATTCGCGAGCACGAGCGGGTTGGTGAGCGTCGCGGCTGTGCTCGCGTCATTGTTTCCGGTCGTGACGGTGCTTCTCGCGCGCGTCGTTCTGCACGAGCGCCTGTCGCGCGCGCAAGCAGCCGGTGTGGTGTGCGCCCTGTCCGGCGTGGCGCTCATCGCGGCGTCGTAACGACTCGCGGTCCATGACCGATCTCGACGGACTGGCAAGCTTGATGACCGAAGATCACCGGTTTGTCGACACGGCGGAGCAGGTTGTCAGCGGCAAGACAACGTGCGTCGAAAGCTGGCGAGGTTTCTTCGAACAGTTCCCCGACTACCGCAACGTTTTCACCACCGTCACGCCGCGGGGTGACGTGGTTGCGGTGGCCGGGTACTCGACGTGCTCGTTCAAGCCGCTGGACGGTCCAGCGCTATGGAAAGCCACCGTTCGCGTCGACAAGGTGGCTGAGTGGCGCGTGTAGGAGGACACGGACGTGCAGCGGCAGGCCCTGGGCCTTGCATAGCCAACTTCTTGACGATCAGTCGATTCGCGTGATGCCGGTGATATCGCTCGCGCCCAGTGCTTCCGCGCGGTCCAACGCTTCGTTCAGTGTGCGCGCCTCGACCACCGTCTCGGCCCTGAATACCACGCTGAAACGCTGAATCACCACGGCGTCCGCCACCGTGCGCCGCGGTCGGCCCCTGGGTCTGGCAGGTGCACGTCCACTGACGATGCGAGCCGCTGCCCGCGCGGGTGCTGGCTGTTCGGCCGATACGGTCGCAACTGCCTTGTCGAGCTGTTCGGCAGATACGGTCGCAACTGCTTCGTCGAGCTGCTCGACTAGCTCGGCGATCGCCTCCACGGCACCGTCCACCGCCACATGGCCATTCTGGTCCGGCTCGGCTTCGATCGCAGTCTGCTCGAGCGGTGGGCAGAAGTCGCAGCGCCGCAACGTGGCGGAGGCTTTCTCTTCCGCAATCCGCCGCTCGCGGTCGCGCGCATTTTCACCACTGATACGCGGGAGACTAACCATTGCCTCATGTCCGCAGGCGAAGCGGAGGTACGTCGGGATTGACAATGCGCTTACTCCCATTGACGCCGCCACACACGAGTGAACATCACGCTTGACACCTCACCAGGATGAAAGATGCACAAAACCGCGGGGTCTTTCAGCTGCGAGTTCCGACAGGAGGAATGCCTCACGCCCGCTAGACGAGCGAACCATCCTTGTACGCATCATACACTCCGCAGGTGCTCACTGGGTGGCGAGAACCCTCTCCCTCTGGGAGAGGCTTAATCAAGGGTGAGGGCTAGCTTGAGCAGCCACGCCCACCCTCACCCGCGGCCCCTCTCCCAGAGGGAGAGGGGGGCACTCACAGCCGCTGCGCTCATCGGTGCGTGCCTGGTCATCGATGCCATCCTGCTCACGTATGGCCTCGACGAGCTCGACGAGGGCTACTTCGCCGAGCAGGCGATGCGCGTTGTGCGCGGGGATCTGCCATATCGCGACTTCGAATCCCTCTATACGCCGGGCGTCCTGTATCTCCACGCCATAGTCTTCAAAGCACTTGGCGCTCCGTACCTGGTCGCGCCACGGCTCATCGCACTGGCTGCGCGAGCTGCCCTTGCCGCGGGACTGTATGTCCTGGGTCGGCCACTCATGCCGCCGCTCTGGGCGGCGCTGCCAGCGCTCTTCGTGCTGGTTGGCCTGGACACCATTCCGGCCGGCTGGGAGCCGCATCCGGGCTGGCACAGCACCGCGCTTACCCTGCTGGCCACCTGGCTGCTGACCCGCGTGTACGTGCGTGCACCGCCACGACCGTCGCTGTGGCTCATCGCAGCCGGCGCAACGGGCGCGCTGGTATTCCTCTTCAAACAAAACACTGGCGCGTTCTTCGTGCTGGCTGTGGTCCTGCTGATGTTGCCGCGGATTCGCTGGCTGCAAAGCCTGGCGTGGGCTGCAACATTGATCGCTGTCGTGTGGCTCGTCCGGCCGTACGTGGATCTCGCAATCGCACTCCTGCTGCTCGGCCCGCTGGTCGCACTCGCACTCGTCTCGGTGATCGGTGAGGTGAGCCTGCCACTCGCGCCACGGTCGATCGTCGCGTTCGCTGGCGGGTTTGTCGTTGTCACCCTGTGCTGGGTGCTGCCGCTGGTCGCGAGCCTCGACGGTCGCATCACAAGCCTGGGCGGCTTCGTCGGCGCGGTCGAGCAAGCAAATCTGTACTTTCCGCCACAGCTGCCGACCGTGGGGGCGTGGGTGGCGGTCGGTCTGGCAGGAGCTGCGCTGGTCGCGCTTCGCGCCGATGGCCGAGCGCGCGGTGCGCTACTGGTAGCGTCGGCGGCTGGGCTCGCTGCTGCGGTCTGGCTGCTGAGGGTGATTGACGAGCCTGCCCTGGCAAGTGTCCTGCTGGCGCCCGAACGGATCGGTTTCGGCATTGTGTCGGTATTGCCGACGCTGGCCGCGTGGGCAGGAATCTGGATGGCGTATCGCAGGTCGGTGGACTGGCGGCTGCGGCTGTACGTGTTCGTTGGTGTGTTCGCGTTGCTGACCCAGTACCCACGGATGGATACGCTGCATCTCGCATGGTCGGCGCCAATGCTGCTGTTGATTGGCGCGTATGCGCTGTACAGGGCGTATGAGTGGCTGCGCGCTCGACTGCCGGCCGCCGGCGGAGGCTCGATCGTTCTGGCGTGCGCGCTGGTTGGCATACCGGTCTTCGCCGCCCTGCCCGGCTGGTATCTGCGCGCCGGTGCGATCTTCGAAAGTAGTCCCGGCAGCGGCTTGCCACAGCGCATCCCGATGCTGACGCTGCAGCGTCCGGCGACGGTCGCCGGCATCCGCGTCGTGACAGCAATGTCCTGGCAGCTCACCGACATCCTGGACGAGCTGGAGGATGACACCGCTCCGAGTGAAGCAATCTTCGTCTACCCTAGCGAGCCGCTGTTGTACGTCCTTGCCGATCGAAGGAACCCCACGCGCCACAGCCACGTGTACCCCGGACTCTCCTCGCGCGATGAGCAGGGAATCATTGCGTCTCTCGAGCGGGAGCAGGTGCGAACGGTCGTCGTCTCCGACGCGTGGATCGGCTTCTGGCTGGCAGGCGGCGGCAATCCTGTCCTGGAGACGTACCTGAACGATCACTTCGACGAGGCTGGCCGCTTCGGGGTCTATCGGAAGCTGATCCGCCACAACTGACCGTGTCGTCAGCGCGCATCGCGGTCTCCATCGTGTTCGTCTTGCATGGCGTCGCCAGTGGCATGTGGGTGTCGCGGATTCCGGCGGTGCAGGAGAGTCTCGGAATCGGGCTCGCGGCGCTGGGCCTCGCGCTGCTCGGTGGTGGGCTGGGCGCGTCGGTGGCGATGCTGCCGATGGGAGCACTGATCGCGCACGTCGGTAGTCGATGGGTGACGCTGGGCGCCGGCCTGGGCGCGTCGGTGGCGTTTGTCTTGCTGGCGCTGGCGAACAGCGGCTGGACGCTTTTCGGAGCACTGGTCGTGTGGGGCGCCACGCTGGGCACCCTCGACGTGGCGATGAACGCGCAGGGGTCGGCCATCGAACAACGGCGAGCGCGGCCCATCATGTCCTCGCTGCATGGGTTGTGGAGTGTCGGCAGCATGAGTGGCGCGGCGCTGGGCGCCGTGCTCGCCGCCCTCGCGGTGCCCCCGCGCAGTCAATTCCTGGCGGCCGCACCCGTGCTGGCGCTGTCCGTCGCACTCAGTGTCAGGCCGTTCATGAGTGACCGTGAGCAGGCTGCTAAACGGGCGTTCGTGTGGCCGAGTGGGGCGCTGTTGCCGCTGGCGACGATGGTCTTCTGCGCGGTCGCCGTCGAGGGCGCGATGTTCGACTGGTCGGGCGTCTACCTGCGCCGCTCGCTGGATGCGTCGGAAGGCATCGCCGCGGCGGCGCCTACGTTCTTCGCGGCCGCGATGGCCATCGGTCGTCTCGTGGGCGACCAGGTCACCGCGCGCACAAGCGCGGCCAGTGTGGCGCGCGGCTCGGCCGTCCTGGCCTTTCTCGGGCTGACCGGTGTCGTGCTTGCGCCACGCCCGGAGATCGTGTTCGGCGCGCTCATGCTCGTCGGACTGGGCCTTGCGGTACTCGTGCCGCTTGCGTTCAGCGCGGCCGGCCGCGACCCGAGCATGCCCACCGGCACGGCGATCGCGGCAGTGGCGACGGTGGGCTATTCCGCGTTTCTGTTCGCGCCGCCGGCAATCGGGCTGATCGCGGAACAGTTCACGCTCCGCGGGTCGTTTGTGCTGCTGTTGGTGGCGCTGGCGGTCATCGGTTTGCTGGCGCCGGCGGTTCGGACGACCGAGAGTCGGCATCGCCCATCGAGCACCGGATAGCATCGTCCCGCGGATGACCGAGCTGTTTGGACGCCGCTGGACGCCCGCCGAACTGCTGCAACGTGTGGGCGATATCAGCCAGGTGGGTGGCGCGCGACTGGTGACGTACGCCGAAGGGCCCGAGGCGGGGGTACTCGCAGCCGAAGTGCGCACGGGGTCGGGTCTGTCGTTCAGTGTGCTGCCCGGGCGGGGCATGGACCTCGGCTTCGCCGAGTATCGCGGCACGCCCCTATGCTGGCGGTCGCCTACGGGCGAGGTGGCGGCGGCCTTTTACGATCCGCACGGGCAGGGCTGGCTGCGCGGGTTCAGCGGCGGCTTGATGGCCACCTGCGGCCTGACCACGGCTGGCTGGCCGTCGACCGATCAGGGTGAGACGCTGCCGCTGCATGGCCGGGCCTCGTATCTGCCGGCCCGAAATGTCCACGTTGACGGCGCCTGGGAGGGCGACGACTACATCATGTGGGTCCAGGGTCGCACGCGCGAGGCAATTGTGTACGGCGAAAACGTGCAACTGACGCGCCGGGTGTGGGCTCGACTCGGAGAAAGTCGTCTGTTCATCGACGACGAGATCCAGAACCTTGGCCACGTCAGCGTGCCGCACATGCTGGCGTACCACGTCAACGTAGGCTTCCCGGTTCTGGACGACGGAAGCCAGCTCGTATCGTCGGCACGTCCGGTTGAGCCGATGTCGGAAGACAGCGTGGACGCCGTTCGTGACTACGCCGCCTATGGACCGCCGCGCAGCGACTGGGATACCAAGGTCCTCGTCCACCAGCCAGTTGCTGATGCCGAGGGGTGGGCTGAAACAGCCGTCGTGAGTCCGCGGCTCGACCTGGGCCTGTATGTCAAACAACGCCCGGAGCAACTGCCGTTCTTGTGGCAGTGGAAGCAGCTTGGGCAGGGCACCTATGTCACCGGCCTCGAGCCCGCGAACTGCTTCGGGCGCGGGCGAGCTGATGACCGTGCGCGGGGCACGCTGCAGTTCCTCGAACCAGGCGAGCGACGCACCTACAACGTGGAGATCGGGATTAAGGGAGCACACTGAAATGAGCTACAGCGTTGTCGCAACCGCGTTTCCCGGCCGTGTTGACAGAAGCTATCCGTACGAGCACGAGGCGCTGCGGCCGCTCGGCATCACCATCACCACGGTCGACGCCGACAGCGACAGCGCGTACCTGGCCCAGATCAAAGACGCGGACGCGATCGTTGTGGGCGGCCGCGCGCTGAACGCCGCCATCATCAGCCAGCTCGACGCCTGCAAAGTGATCGCCAATGGCGGCATCGGCGTGGATCGGGTGGATCTCGACGCGGCAACCGCCAAGGGCATCGTCGTCACCAATGTGCCGGATGTCTTCGTCGACGAAGTCGCCAATCACGCGATGATGCTGGTGCTGTGCCTCGCCAAGAAGACGGTCCCGCTGGACCGCCTCGTGCGCGACAATCGCTGGCACCAGGCGCGGCAGTACATGAAACCGATGCCGAAGCTGACCAACCAGGTGCTCGGGTTGGTCGCGTTCGGCAATATCCCGCGCAAGGTCGCGCCGCGCGCGCGTGCGTTCGACATGCACGTCCTGGCGTGGGACCCGTTCGTGAGCGACGAGACGTTCGCGCAACACGGGGTGGAGCGTGTCACCGACCTGGCCGAGCTGTTTCGGCGAAGCGACTTCGTGTCCTCGCACCTGCCGTTGAACAAGGAGACACACGGGTTGCTCAACTACGCGTTGTTCAGCGCCATGCAGCCAACGGCGTACTTCATCAACACTGGCCGAGGCCCCACCCACGTCGAGGCGGACTTGATCCGCGCGCTCAACGAGAAGAAACTGGCGGGCGCGGGTCTGGACGTGATGGAGCACGAGCCCACACTGCCCGACAACGCACTCCATCAGATGGATAATGTCGTGCTCACGCCGCACGTTGCCTCGGTGTCGGATGTATCGGACGTCGAGCGCCGACGGCGAGTCGGGCAGGAGATCGCGGCCGTGCTGCAGGGGCGCATGCCGCGCAGCGTCGTCAACAAAGACGTGCTTGCGAAACTGAGCCTGTCCGAGCCCATCGCCTCACGCGCCTGATGGGAGGCTCGATCGAAATCCTGCGCGACCGAGCAGGCGTTCCGCACGTCTACGCCTCGTCGACGCGAGACGTGTATTTCGGCCTCGGCTTCGCCATGGCCCAGGATCGCCTGTGGCAGATGGATCGGTTGCGTCGCCGAGCGCTCGGTCGCCAGGCCGAGATCCTGGGTCCAACGTATGTCAACAGCGACTTGCTGCACCGCGCGGTGGGCATTCCCGAGATCGCCGAGCGCGAAGTAGCTGCCACGGATGAGGCGACTCGCGCACTCCTGGAGGCGTTCGTCGCCGGCATCAATCGCCACATCGAGGCGTGCGGCAAAGACCTGCCGATCGAATTCACGCTTCTCGAGTACTCGCCGGAGCCATTCACGGTGCGTGACTCGATTGCGATTCTGCGTGGCGAGTGGTGGTCACTCAACGGCCGGCTCAACAACCTGGCCATTGCCGAAGCGGCGCAGCACCTGCCAGAGCGCCTGAGATCCGCATTTCTGACACCTGAGGCGGCGGAGCACCGTATCGTGCCCGCGGCTTCCGACTCTGGAGTGTTGTCTGCTGCTGGGCTGCACGGCATGAGTGACGGAACCGGCAGCAACAACTGGGCAGTGGCTGGCTCACGCACTCGATCGGGACAGGGTTTGCTGTGCAGTGACCCGCATCAGCCGTTCTGGGTGCCATCGAGCTGGTACGAGTACGCCGTGCATGGGCCCGAAGATGACGCCGCGGGCGCCGGCCATCCCGGCGTACCGGGTCTGTGGTTTGGCGCAAATGGCCGCATCGCCTGGGGCATCACCAACAACGCCGCTTCGACGCGCGACCTGTATCGCGAGCAGGTGCACCCCACGGATCCACAGCTGTACCGCGACGGCGACACCTGGCGGCGCTTTGAGGAACGGATCGAGGAGGTCGCGGTGCGCGGCCACCCGGCCGTTCGACACACTCAGCAATCCACCGTTCGAGGCCCGATCGTCAACCACGTGGTTCCTGCCGTCGATGGCGATGTCACGGGTGCGCCGCTGGCATTGCGGTGGGTGGGCCAGGAGCATCTCGACGACGTGCGCGCGGCCGTCAGCGTGGGCCGCGCCACCGACTGGGAGTCGTTTCGCAGCGCCCTCCGCGACTGGTCGGTGGCCGTCTTCAACTTCGGCTATGCAGACGCCACTGGCGGCGTCGGCTATCAGTGCGCGGGGCGCGTGCCGATTCGCGGACGAACAGTGCGTGGCTACCGTGAGGCCAATGATCCGGCTGATGCCTGGCAAGGCTACATTCCGTTTGAGGCATTGCCGCGCATGGTCGATCCGCCACGGGGATACGTCGCCAGCGCGAACGAGCGCGTGGCGGCCGACGACTACCCGTACGCGCTCTATGGCAGCTGGGGCACCGGCCACCGCGCCGCGCGGCTGCATCAGGTGTTGGCGGATGACGAACACTCGGATCGTGAGCGCGCGATCGCGCTCCAGAACGACCTCAAGAGTTGTCGTGCCGAGCGCGTCTGTCCACCACTTGTGGGGTGGCTCGAGCAGGCCTCGCACGCGGATGCGGTCGTGCTTCGCGAGGCACTGCGCAATTGGGACTATCGCTACACGCTCGATAGCTGTGCGCCAACACTGTTCGAGACATTCATGCACCTGTGGCAGGCGCGTGTTGCGCGGGAGCATTTTCCGGAGTCAGTTGTGGCGCTGGTCCAGGGCAGTGGTGGCGCGGCCATGGAGCTGATCGAGCAAGGCGACGAGGACCTACGGTGGTTCACGACCGACCTGCGCGACGAGATTGCCACGGTAGCGTGCGAGGCCGTGGCGGGAGTGCGAGCGCGCCACGGCTCTGAGCCCGCGAATTGGCAGTGGGGGAAAGTGCACCTGGCGCACTGGCGCCATCCACTCAGCGCGCAGGGTCACGCGGGGTTCGATATCGGGCCGGCGGCAGTAGACGGTGGGCCTGATTGCATCCGCAATACGGGCGCGTCGCCAACGCTCGAGGCGACTTCTGGAGCGGAGTATCGACTGCTCTTCGACTTCGCCGAGCCGCGGCAATTCCTGGCCGTACAGAATATTGGCAATTCAGGTCAGCCAGGCAGTCCGCACTACGCGGATCAGTTCGAAGCCTGGTTGGCGGGCCGCTACCACGTCGTAAGCCTCCGCCGCGCTGAGGTCGAACGCGAGGCCGAGAGCACAACAGTCCTGTAGGTCCGCCGCGCGTTACATTCCCGCCGCGTGGGCGTGCGGTCCTACCAGCAGTGGTACGCCTACTACCAGATGGCGCTGCGGGTATTGGCATACCGAGCCCTCACCCCCAACCCCTCTCCCAGAGGTAGAGGGGGGCAGGCTTTACGTGCCCACGCCGGCGGTTCGCCAGCCCGCGTGATAGGCCTCGCGGACCGCTCGCGCGTACGGCACGGGCGCCACCGTCGCGTGGATCTCGAACTGCCGATGGCGCTCCACGGTGGTCTTGGGACTGCCGCCATCCGGCTCACCCCACACCAGCGTCACCGGCGTCCCGGGCACCGCGTACTCTTCGTCAATAATGCCCAGCGACAGCTGCGCCCGCTCGTTGTAACTGTACCCGGCGAACATCGACGCGCCGACAGCTCGCCCATCGCTCAAGATCGTGTCGTACGAAGACGAGGCGTAATTCGACACCGGCATGTCGATGAACTTGTACGTATCCTGCTCGTGGTCGAACAGCGACTGGATGACCGTGGCGATGTCCTGGCCGCTCCACTCGTAGGTCACCTTGCGGCGGTGTGAGCGGCCCTGCATGTTCTCGAGCGCCTCACGGCCGATGAAGTCGTGATCGAACTTGATGAACGAGCCATAGCCCATCTCGTGCGGGGTGACGTAGTAGTCCTCGATGTTGTTCGACACGAAGCTCCCGCCGATCGACGCGGTCCCTTCGTAGCTTTCGGCAGGCAACCACTGGCGGTATGCCTTCATCTTGTCCCCGGTATAGACGGCTGGCAGCGGTGACGGAATCCAGCCTGACTCGAGCGTGTTGGACGCGTAGGCGCGGGCGCCGACCGGCTGAATACCAAACTCATTGCCGGCCTCAAGGATCGCGGTGCGGATTTCCTCGCCGTGCTCGTACGGCCCCCAGACTTCCAAACCGGGCATGCCGGACATGCCGTGCCGCAGCGCCCGCACTTCGCGTCCAGCAATCCTGATGACACCCATGTTGAAGAATTTGATGTCTGGCGCGGGACCGCCATTCAACTTGTTGATCACGCCCGCGGCGTTGGGACCCTGGATCTGGTAGCGGTACAGCGAGCGCACGACAGCCTTGCCCATGGGTCGCGAGGGCGAGCGGTCGTCATAGGTCGCTTTGACGTTGTGCCCGCCGGTCTCGGCGTGGAAGCGGATCCAGTTGGCCGCCGGGGCGCGGCCCACGAAGACCAGCTGCTGTTCGGCCAGGTGGAACAGGATGCCGTCGCCGATCACGTGGCCGTCGTAGCTGCACGGGACGAACTGCTTCGCCTTGTTGACCGAGAAATTGGCGAAGCTGTTGATGCCCAGGTAGGACAGCATCTTCAGGGCGTCAGGCCCCTCGACGAACAGGTTCACCATGTGGTGCGACTGATCGAAGAGCACACATGACTCCCGCCACGCGCGCTGCTCGTCGCGCCAGTTGCTGAACTCCGAGGCGACGACGGGATAGACGTATGCGCCGATCTGCGAGTTGCGCACCATCGACGCCGCGTTGCCGGCGGCCTGCAGGGCGTCCTCCAGGGTCTTCTCAGCCATGACTCGTATCCTTCTCCACGCTGTTGCACTCAATGAAACAGCATGCGTAGGAACCCGGCAATCACAGGTAGCGCTTGAACCACGCCACAACGCGCCGCAGAAAATCGACGCGGTGGCTGGGCGGGCCAACGTGGGCGAACGCGTGCGAGTCGCCGGGGTAGCGCACCAGCTCGACGGTGCGTTTGAGCTTGCGCAGCGCGCCGAACAACTGATCGGCTTCGGCCACAGCGCAGCGGTAGTCCTGTTCGCCGTGCAGAATCAGCAGCGGGGCGCGGATGTTTTCGACGTACGTCATGGGCGAGTGCGTGCGGTAGTAGTCGGGGATCTGCCAGCTGGGGCCGCCGCTGTCCCAATCGACCGATTCCCAGTGATCGGTCTGGTTTGCGAAGCTATCGAGGCCCGAGATGGTGGCGTACGAGACGCCCGCGGCAAAGCGGTCGGTACGCGCCAGGGCAAGATTGGTCAAGAAGCCGCCGTAGCTGCCGCCGAACACACCCAGCCGGTGCGGATCGACGATCCCCTGCGCGACCAGTTGGTCCACGATGGCCAGGCCATCGGCCAGCTCGCGCGTGCCCCAGTCGCGCAGAATCGAGTCAGCGAACGCGGCGCCGAAGCCGGTGCTGCCGCGGAAATTCACCGCCACGACCGCCAAGCCGGCGCCAGCGAGTGCGTGCAACTGCTCGTTGAACGCGAGCCCGACGGTGTTGTGCGGACCGCCGTGGTAGTACAGAACACTGGGCAGCGGCCCGTCGCCCGCGCGATACGAGGGCGGGAGCCACAGCCAGGACTCCACCTCCCAGCCTTCAGGTGAGGTGAGGCTGAGGCGTTCTGGCGGGCGCAGTGCGAGCTCCGCCAGGGCATCTGCATTCAGGTTGGTGAGCTGACGCTGAGGGGACGTGTACAGCTCGGCGGGCTGAGTGGCGGTGGCGGCGGTGAATGCCAACAGGCCGCCATCGGCGTTCTGGCGGACCCAGGCGTCGATGGGCTCGGCGACCTCATGCGGCGCGCGGACGGGGCGCAGCTCATCACTCGCGAGCGTGTAGGCGTAGTAGTGGAGGAAGCCTGCCTCGCGGAGGTGGCAGAACACCGTGCTCGAGTCCGCCGACCAGCGGGGTGGCTCATTGGCAGCGGGCGGCTGTGAGGCCTGGCAGCCGCGGTCCATGAGCCGGCGGCTGACGTTGCGCGGCGTTCCGCCGGCCGCGGGCACGAGCCACAGGTAGTAGTCCTGTGCGTAAGCGGTGCCGGGGCACTCGTTGGCGTAATACGCGATCCACTGGCCATCGGGCGACCAGGCCGGCGCGGCGCAGGTGCCTTGCGATGCCGTCAGAACGCGGGGTGGGAGAGCGCTCTTGTGCGCGTTGAGGACGTAGACGTCCCAGACCCACTCCGTGTCCCAATCCTCGCGGCGGGTGGTGATGCACGTCATGTGGCTGCCGTCGGGCGACCAGGCTGGGGCGAAGTGGTGCCAGTCGCCACTGGTAAGTTGAACCGCGGGCGCCGCACCGTCGGGTGCGATCGTGAAGACGTGCCAGAAGCCATCGCCGATGTAGCCTGTGCCGTTCAACAAGTAGCGCAGCCGAGTGACGACCCGCGGGGCGTCAGGCGCACCTGATGCGACGCGCGAGGTGAACGCGATGCGGGTGCCGTCGGGTGACCACACCGGTGGGCCGGTGATGCCGCCGGGCGCATCGGTGAGCATGGCTGGCTCGCCGCCATCGAGCGCAAGCCGCCAGATCTGCGGGCGGTTTTCGCGGTTGGATACGAAGGCGAGCCCGCGGCCATCCGGCGACCAGCGCGGCTGCGAGGCGTTCTCGGCCACGCACTGTGGCGTGCCGCCTGCGGCGGGGACGGACCAGATGGAAGAAGTAGCCTTGTCGGCGGCGGCGTCAAGCTCGCTGACGACGTACGCGATGCGCTCGCCATCAGGGGACGGCTGCGCATCACTGGCCGAACGCAGGCCCAGTATGTCCTCCGGCCGGATCGGCCGGCTCACAGGCGACCGGCGCGGCGCAGTCGCTCCTCCACCACATCGAGCGGCAGGGCCGCGCGCATGTTGCCATCACGGCCAACCACCGTCTCGGCGCGGAACATCGAATTGAGGATCGCTTCCTCGGTCGTGTCGGCGGCTGCCTGAAACACGACGTCCAGCGCCGCCTCGTTCTCGGCCAGCTTTGCCCGCGCAGTGCGCATCGCCGCGGGTGCCCGATACGTCGTCGAGAATGCGATCACGTAGTCGCCGCTGCCGTGCCCGCCGGTGGAGCCCGTGCGCGCCATACCGAGGGTGGCGCGTTTTGCGACCCGGTTGAGCAGACGATTCGACAACGGGAGATCGGTCGCCACGATCATCATGATCGAGGCGCCTAGAGCGTCCTGGTGGGCAGGCGTCGGCAGATCGTGGAACGGCACCCCGTCGATGGTGAGGCGACCGCCGAAATTGGATTGCACCAGCGTGGCGACCACACCAGCCTCTTCGCCCACGTCCACGATGCGCGAGGCGGTGCCGATCCCGCCTTTGAATCCGAATGCGCCCATGCCCATGCCACCGCCAACGCAGCCCTCTTCGACCGGGCCAGCGGCGGCGACGCGGATGGCTTCCATGGCGTGCTCCGGCCGAACGTGCAAGCCACCCATGTCGTTGAGAAAGGCATCGGAGGTCTCGCCGACCACCGGATTGAACCAGGGCACGACGCCCCGCGGGGCGAAGATGTGCTCGACCATGTAGCGCACGACGCCTTCGTACACGGTGCCGACGCTGAGTGAGTTGGTGAGCATTACGGGCGTCTCGATGCGACCGAACTCGTCGATGAGCGACAGGCCCGCCGTGGTGCCCGCGCCGTTGAACACGAAGTGACCAGCTTCTACTGGCTCGGCATACCAGTCGTCGCCGGGCGGCACGATGGCGGTTACACCCGTGCGCACCGGGCCCTGGCCAATCCGTAGCGGTCCATCACCCGAGCTCAGAGTGACGTGGCCGACTCGCACACCGGGCACGTCGGTAATCGCGTTGTGTGTGCCCGGAGTGAATGGACCGATGTGGATGCCAAGCTCACGTGCGCGTGGACGGTGCGTGATGATGGCCATGTCTTCAGCGTTTCATCAACGGGTCGAGTGCGTCGCGCAAGGCGTCGCCGACGTACACAAAGGACAGCAAGGTTAGCGACAGTGCCACACCAGGGCACAGCAACAACAGCGGATACGTACGCATCGCCGGCAATGACTCCGAAATCATCATGCCCCAGGACGGCATCGGCGGCGTGACGCCGATACCGAGGAAACTGAGGCTGGCCTCCAGGCTGATAGAGCCAGGAATTCCAAACGTGACTGCCACCAGCACTGGCGCGAGCACGTGCGGCACCAGGTGCACGCGAATGAGCCGCTGCCCGCCGGCGCCTACGGCGCGGGCGGCCAGGACGAATTCGCGCTCCTTGATGGAGATGATCTGTGCGCGCACCAGTCGGCAGACGGTCAGCCAGGACGTAATGAAGAGGACGATGAACACGCCCAGCAGGCCACCCGTGGCAGCATTGAACTGGGCGATGCCAGCCACACTTGCCTCCTCCGAGTGCGACAACACTCCACGCAGGAAGGCCATCACCACGATAGCGACGAGCAGGCTGGGCAGAGAATACAGCGCGTCCACGAAGCGCATGATGAGATAGTCGATCCAGCCACCGAAGAAGCCGCTGACGAGGCCAAGCGTGACGCCGATCAGAACAACGATGGTCTGAGCGCCGATCGCGACGGTCAACGACACGCGCGCGCCCCACATCAGCCGCGTCAACTCGTCACGACCGAGGGCATCGGTGCCCAGCCAGTGCACCGCCGACGGCAGCTTGTTGGCATCGAGCAGCGAGCCGGCGCTGTAGTCGTACGGAGCGATCCACGGGGTGGTGATGCCCATCGCGATGAGCAGGATGATGAAGCCCACCCCGACCATCGCCGTGCGATTGCGACGCAGCCGGCTCACTACTTCGCTGAGGTACGTGCGGGGCGGACGCGCCAGCACGCGGCTGGTCGGGTCGGGTGCGGCGAGCGTCACCGGCGCGGGCAGACTGGTTGAGGTGGCCAACGCTTGCCCTTATGTGAGGCGGACCCGTGGATCGAGCACCGAGTACAGCACGTCGACCACGAAGTTGGTGACCCAGATGATCGCGGCATACGTCAGCGTGACCGCCATCAACACCGGGTAATCCTTGTCCTGGACGGTGGTCACGAAGTAGCGCCCGATACCGGGCACCTGATAGATGGCCTCCACGAAAAACGAGCCGGTGATGAGATCCGACAGCGCCACGCCGGCCACGGTGACGACCGGAATGAGCGCATTCGGCAGAGAATGGCGGTTGAGGACGAGCCATTCGCGCAAGCCCTTGGCGCGCGCGGTGCGGATGTAGTCCAGGTGCAGCACCTCCAGCACGGAGGAGCGCGTGTAGCGCGCGATGGCCGCGGTGGGCGCCAGCGCCAGCGCGATCGCGGGAATGATGATGCGCGAGTCGAAGATGCCACCCCAACCGCCGGTCGGCACCAGGCGCAATTGGATGGCCAGGGCGAGAATCAGCACGGTAATGAACACGTAACTGGGCGTGGAGATACCGAACACCGCGCCGAACATGGCCACCCGGTCCAGCCAGGTATTGTGGCGCACCGCCGATAGCGAGCCGAGCAGTACGCCCACCACGAACGCGAGCACGAACGCCAGGAGTCCAAGTTGCACCGAAACTGGCAGGAAGCGCGCAATGACCTCGTTAGCCGTGATCCCGCGTTTAAAGCTGGGACCGAAGTCGAAGCGGGTAACGATGCCTACCAGATAGTCGGTGTACTGCTTCCACAGCGGGTCGTTGATGTGGTACTTGGCTTCGAGGTTCTGGAGCACCTGTGGCGGGAACGGCTTGTCGACGTTGTCCCACGGATTGCCAGGCGTCGCGTGGATCATCCCGAACACCAGCGTGTACACGACCAGCATCGACGGGATGAAGGTCAGCAACCGCCGGATGAGGTACGTGCGCACGCAGCAGTCAGCTTTCCAAGCGGCGAAGCGGGGGAGGCGCCATCAACGGCGAGAACCCCCGCTCGCCTTCTGGTTAGTGGGCGCCGATCCAGGCGTCGCGCGAATCGATATAGGTGTTGAGCGGCGCGATCCGTAGATTACGCACCCACGGCTTCTGCACCCACGTGGTCGCGCCAAAGAACAGCGGGATGGTCGCCATCTGCTCCTTGATCAGATACGACTCGGCGTTGCCGAATTTCTGATTGCGAATGGCCGGGTCCGGCTCGAGGTTGGCGTCCTTGATCATGCTCTGGTACGTCGGATCCGAGTAGTGGCTCTGCCAGTAATCGCCGTCGAAGATCACGTTGTGCCAGTCGTTTGGATCCAGATAATCCGAGCCCCAGCCACCGTAATACATGTCGTATGGCTCGGTGCGGATGCGTGTGCGCCAGTCGGTCGGTACCGGCAGGAGCTCGACGTTGATATTGAGGACGTCCTTCCACATCGTGGCAATAGCCTGCGAGATAAGCGTGGCCTCTGACTGGGTCGGCACGTAGCCGAGCTTGAAGCCAGGGAACCCATTGCCGTTGGGGTACCCGGCGTCCGCGAGGTACTTTCGTGCTTCGGCGGGCCCGCCGGGCAGCGCCGCACCGGGATTGTTGCCCGGAATGTCGGGCGGCACGAAGTTCAGCGACGGGATGCCCTGACCCTTGAGCAATTGCTTCACAATGAGGTCGCGATCGATCGCGAGGTACAACGCCTTGCGGACGTTGACATTCTTGAGCACGGTGTTCGGGTTGCGGTGATCGATCCGTAGCTGCCACTCGCGCGACTCGGCCCAGCGCACGACTTCGCCACTCAAGCGCGGATCGGCCAGCACCCGCTCGGCCTCGGGCGGTGGCACTGAGGCGAAATCGAGCTCGTCGGCTTCGTAGCCTGCGAGCGCTTGACGCTGAGCGTTTTCGTACAGCCGATAGACGACGCGCTCGAGGGTCGGGCGCTTGCCCCAGTAATTCGGGTTGCGCCGATAGACCATCTGCTGATCGTGATCCCAGCGCTCGAAGATGAACGGCCCGGTGGACTGAATGTTCTCGGGCTCCATCCACTTGTCGTCGCCGACCCGCTCGATCACCTCGCGCGGCAGCGGGAAGAACGGCCACAGTGAGGTGACCATGGGGAAGAACGGCGTCGGTTCCTCCATCACCACCTGCAACGTCAAGTCATCCAGGGCAGTGACACCGACGTCGGTGGCCAGCGCTTTGCCCGTGTTGTAGGCGACGCCATTCTTGATATAGCCCAGGAACGACACGTTGGGCGATGCCAGCTCAGGAGACAGGTTGCGCTTCCAGGTCCACTCGAAGTCAGCGGCGGTGACCGGCGCGCCGGTCGTCCACCTGACGTCGTCGCGCAGATGGTAGGTATAGGTCAGCGTTGCCGGGTCGTACTCCCAGCCCGTGGCGACGACCGGCTCCGTGATGTGGGTCTCCCAGTTGTAGAAGGTGAGCCCGTCGAACATGAGCAGGTGCAATTCGGGCGTGCCGCCTTCACGGCCGGTGTCGAACGCCCCGGTCAGATTGGTATAAGCCAGGCGCAAGGTCTGGTCGACCGCGGGCGCCTGGGCAAAAGCCCGGCCGATCGAGCCCATCGCCAGCGCCTGGGCCAATGCGGGCGCCGCGGCCAGCTTGGCAGCTGTCCCGAGGAACCGACGTCGATTCAGCTCGTGCTCGAGCAGTCCCTGTACTAGCGTCCGATGCGCAGAAGTTCCACCCTGTCTGTCCTCGCCCATAGCTGCTCGGCCCTCCCAGGTCGCGGCGTTCTGGACCGGGCGGCGTCACACGGCGTCACACGGCGGGGCGCATCCTATCAGCCCAGCTTGGCCGCCGGGCAAGTTCAGCGCGCGTCAGCGGCGCAGGATGTACAGGCCGTGGTGCACGTCGCTGACCAGGATCAGGTCGTCCAGGAACGCGACGCTCCACACGAAGGCCTCGCGCGCTGGCACCCAGCTATCGAGCTCGACCGGCGTGCGCGGGTTGGAGATGTCCAACAGCCGCACACCATCGGAGTACCACGCCATGACCGCATGGCGCGGGTCGCGCGGATCTACGTACGGGTTGTGGATGCTGTACCACTCCTCGATCCCATCGGGCGTCTCCGCCGCGCTATGGGGTGTGTCGTAGGACCCGATCTGGACAGGCGCCGCTGGATCGTTGACGTCGACCATGCGCAGTCGACCCCACGGCGGCGCAAACGTCTCGTCGGCGACCATGGCGATATTGCCGTCCGCGATAGCCACTGAGTGGGTGTTGCCCTCGGCCGCGGGCGACTCGGCGAAGTGGCCCAGCAGGCGAGGAGCCGCGGGATCGCTGACGTCCAGGATGAACATGCCCAGATCCCAGTACGACAGGTACGCGGTGCGCTGATCGGGGCTGAGAGCAACACTGTGCAGCAGCGCCCGCTGAGACGCGCCGCGGCACTCTGGCGCGCAGCTCGAGCCGAGGCCGATGGGCAGCCCGGTCGCTGCGTGGGCGCCCCAGCTCGCCACTTCGAACGGTCGGCGCGGGTCGGTGACGTCGACGATGCGCAGATCGCCCGGCCCGTCGAACAGCTCGGAGTTCGGCACCGCCAGGTAGGCCAGGAGCCGATCGCCGGTGCGACCCACGGTGAGCTCGTGCACGCCGCGCGGCCGCACCCCGACGCCCAGAAACGCCAGCTCATGTGGGTCGGCCGGATTGGTGACGTCCCATACGGCGAGGCCGCCCTCATCGCCCGCCGCCGCACAGCGCTGGATGCCGGCCAGGAGCAGGTTGCCCGAGAAGCTCGACGATTGGTGGTGCACAACAGCCAGGTGCTCGGCGGTGGTGCGTGGGTAGACCGCCGCGACCGCCTCAGGCCTGGGCGCCGCCGGATCGCGCACATCGATGACCCGCACACCTGGCGCGTCGCAGTGGGCTTCCGAGCCCCACGAGCCGAGGTAGGCGGTCCCGTCGAGGGCAACGACGCTGGCATTCGAGCTCGGGGTGTCGGGGTCGTACGCGCCCACGAGCTCCAGTGCGGCGAACGCCGGGCTAGCGCCGAGCGCACACAGGGCAGCCAACAACAACGGGATCAGGCGGGTCGGCGTCAACACGAGCGGGATTATGTTCGCCGCCTTTTCGGCAAACAACAACGTTTGCCCTCACACCAGCCCTCACCCCAGCCCTCTCCCAGAGGGAGAGGGAGCTTGCTTGCCCTACGGCTCCTGCACGAGCGCGGCGCCGCCGCCCAGGCGACGTGGCTCAGCTACGGCCGTGCGCGAGCCGTCGGCGTTGAAGGCGATGCCCGTCACCGCGCCGAGCTGGCCCTCGTTCGTGAAGCGATGACCAAGAGCGGCAAGGGCGCGGCCGTCAGGGCTTGCGCTCAGCGCCGGCTCGGCGGCGGTGGTGGCCAGATTGCGCTGTGACAGACGCGGCGCCGCTACCGCCGACGGCAGGTCCAGGCCAAAGTCCAGAACGTTCACCAGCACGTGCAGGACCGTGGTGATGATGGTCGGACCGCCGGGCGAGCCCACCGCGAGCAGCGGCTGAGCATCTCGCACGATCAGCGTGGGACTCATGCTGCTGCGCGGGCGCTTCCGCGCGTTGGGTGCGTTGGGGCTGGTCGGGTCATCGTCGAAGTCGGTCAGCTCGTTGTTGAGCAGGAACCCATAGCTGGGCACGACCATGCCACTGCCACCGATTTCCTCGATCGTGCACGTGTAGGCGACGATATTGCCGTCCCCGTCGGCGACCGTGATATGGGTCGTGGACATGCCCTCGCGGCCTGATGACGCGCCCGGATCGACTCGAAACGGGTCGCCCGGCGCGACTGGTCCGCTACTCGCGCGGGACGCGATCTGCTGGCGCCGCTCAGCGGCATAGCCTGGTGAAAGCAGCCCACCAAGCGGAGCCGGCACGAACGCGGGATCGGCCATGAAGGCGTTGCGGTCGGCGAACGCGAGCCGCTCGGCCTCGATCAAGTGATGCAGCGCCTCTGGTCGCGCCATGCTGGCCAGATCGAATCCGTCGAGCAGGTTGAGTGCGAGGCCAACTGTCGGGCCGCCGCTGCTGGGCAGATCCATGCCATACACCGTGACGTCGTGATAGTGCGTGACGACCGGCGCACGGAGCAGCGCGGCGTACTCCGCCAGATCCGCGAGCTCCATCGAGCCTGCGCGCACGCCGGACCGCGCGGTTGCCAGAGGTGGATGCTGGACGGTATCGACGATAGCGTTGGCGAGCGCTCCAGCGTAGAAAGCAGGGGCGCCGTCCTGGGCGAGCATGCGGTAGGTTGCGGCCAGGTCGGGGTTACGGAACCGCGAGCCTTCGCCGAGCGCGCCCCCGCGCAAGAACAGGTCGCTGGTCGAAGTAAACGCGGAGAATCGGCCTGCGTTGGCGGCGGTCTGTGCCGCGAACGTCGCGTTGACGTCGAACCCGTCATCGGCGACTTGAATGGCCGGCTGCAGATCGTCGGCGAGCGTGAGACGTCCGTATTGACCCAACGCCAACTCCCAGCCGCGCACGAGGCCCGGAACACCCACCGCCAGCCCACTCGTTACCTGTTGGGAGAATGGGATGGGCTGACCATCAGCCTCGAGAAACAGTGTCGGCGACACTGCTCGCGGCGCCGTCTCGCGCTGGTCCACGGTGGCCACTCGCTGCTCGCGGGCGAGATAGATCACCATGAAGCCCCCACCGCCAATCCCGCAGGTATACGGGGCAGTGACACCGATCATGGCCGAAGCGGCGACTGCGCCATCGACGGCGTTGCCGCCGGCCTGCATCACCTGGATCGCTGCGGACGTCGCGTGCGCATCGAGCGTCGCCGCCGCGAGGCCGCGGCCAGTGGCTGTTGGCTGCGCCGCGGGCGCGCTTGACACAGGGCCGCCGGCCAGTGCGAGCAGCAGGACGCCAGCGATGGCACGACGAACCAACCACACCCGCTGGCGTTTCCTCCAGTTAGAGGGTACCGCCGGACTCGGTTCCTGCTCGCGGTAGCCACGGGAACACGTAGAACACCGCCATCAACAGGTACATCAGCATTGCCAGCTGCGCCGAGATGAACGAGACGCCAATGGCGACCAGGTACACCACCAGGCCCACCGAGAACAGCAGGCCTTCGCGGGGCGACTGGTGGCGCTGGCGGTTAGCCTGCTGCCACAGCAGCGTGAAAGCGATGCCCATCGCGAACATCACGACGCCATAGAGCGCCGCTGCAAGGTGCGAGTCCTGTTCGGCCGTGGCGTAGCGGCCGAGGACAGCCGTAGGAAACGGCGTGATCGAGACCACCATCAGCAGCAGCAGGTTCACGAACAGGAACGTGCGGTCGACCTGGCGTATGTGCTGGAACAGTGCGTGGTGATTGACCCACATGATGCCGATCGTGAGGAAGCTGGTGACATACGCAACATAGGCAGGCCACTGCGCGAGGAGCCCGGCTCCCAGGCCGTGCTCCGTCTCAGGCACATGCAATTCGAGCACGAGCAGCGTGGCGGCGATCGCGAAGACTCCGTCGCTGAAGGCTTCGAGGCGGGATGTGGGCATGTCGCGCGCTCAGCGGGTAATGGCGTTGCGGCCCTGGCGAATGCGGTCGACGCGGATGAGGACGCCAACGCCGTTCTTTTCCGGGTCACGTGCCTGTTCCTCGGGAATGACTCGCTGATAGATAGCCTCGCGTTGCTCCGGCTCCTCGATCACCCGAGCTTCGCCGTACATCCGCATCGCCGAGGCGCCCTTGGGCCGCACGAGCACGGCGACCCGCGGGTTGACCCGAATTGCTGCGAGCGTCTCGTTGAGGCCGCGCTCCCAGTACGCCAGATGGTCGCTATCCCACACCATGAAGCTGCCTTTGAGTGCCAGGTCGACATCGTTCGCGTTGCTGGTGGCAATCACGCACACAGTCTGGTTGTAGAAGGCGTTGTTCACCGCATCGGCATACTGATTGAGGTCCAGCGTCAGCGGCGGCGGGCTCGGGGGAGTGGGCGAAGTCATCGCGACGAGAATACCGCCCAGAACGTATGTTCCATACGCTAGGATAGTGCGGTGGTCGTTGTCTCGACGCATCCGGCGCCGCGGGCTGAGCCGGCCTTGGCTGGCTTTCACCCGGCGATCGCCGAATGGTTCGCGCGGCGGTTCCCAGACGGTCCGACCGAGCCGCAAGCTCGGGGCTGGGCGCTGATCGCACGCGGTCGGGACACTCTGGTCGCGGCGCCGACAGGCTCGGGCAAAACGCTGGCCGGCTTCCTGGTCGCGATCGACTCGCTGTACAAAGCCCACGCGGCGGGCCAGGATATCGCGGGCGCCACCCGCGTCGTGTACGTGTCACCGCTCAAGGCGCTGGCGGTGGATATCGCCCAGAATCTGGAGCGTCCGCTAGCTGAGATTGGGCGGCTCGCGATCGAGATGGGGCACGAGCCAGCGCCGATCACCGTGGCCGTGCGGACTGGCGACACAACCCAAGCGCAGCGAGCACAGATGCTACGGCAGCGGCCGAGCCTCGTCGTCACCACGCCCGAGTCGCTGTACCTGCTGCTGACCAGCACGCGCGGCCGCGAAGCTCTGGCGACGGTCGAGACGGTGATCGTCGACGAGATCCATGCCGTCGCGCGCGACAAGCGCGGCGCCCATCTCGCCCTGAGCCTCGAACGCCTCGAGGCGCTGTGTAAGCGACACCCGGTGCGGATCGGCTTGAGTGCCACGCAGCGGCCGATCGAAGTCGTCGGGCGGCTGCTGGTCGGCGATCGACCGCAGCCAGCAGTGGTTGACGTCGGTCACCAGCGAGACCTCGACCTCGCGCTGGAGCTTCCGGAAGGCGAGCTCGAGGCAGTCGCGTCGAAGGAGCAGTTCAGCGATGTCGTCGATCGCATTGCCGCCCTCGTGCAGCAACACCGCACAACGCTGGTGTTCGTGAACACACGCTATCTCGCCGAACGGGTCGCCCATCAGCTTGGCGAGCGCCTGGGTGACGACGTCGTCTCGGCGCATCACGGCAGTCTGTCGAAGGATCGCCGCTATCGCGTCGAGACTCGCCTCCGCGCGGGTGACCTGAAAGCGCTGGTGGCGACCGCTTCACTCGAGCTGGGCATCGATATCGGTCCCGTCGAGCTGGTGTGCCAGATCGGGTCGCCGCGGAGCATCGCGACGTTTCTGCAGCGGGTTGGGCGATCGAACCACAGTCGAACGGGTACGCCGAAGGGTCGGCTGTATCCGCTGACGCGTGATGAGCTAGTCGAGTGCACCGCGCTGCTGTCGGCGGTTCGTGCCGGCCGACTGGATGCCATCGTGCCCGCGCGGCTGCCGCTGGACATCGCCGCCCAGCAGATGGTCGCCGAAGTGGCCGCGAAGGCGTCCTCCACTTCCACGTCCACCGATGAGCTCTTTCAGATCGTGCGCGGCGCCGCGCCGTATACGCAGCTGACTCGCGCGCAATTCGACGAAGTGCTGGATCTGGTGAGCGACGGTGTACAGACCGGTCGCGGGCGCCGTGGCGCGTACCTCCACCACGACCGCGTGAACGGGGAGTTGCGTGCGCGGAGAGGCGCCCGTCTGGCGGCGGCGACTTCGGGTGGAGCGATCCCCGAAGTCGGCGATTACCGGGTGCTGGCCGATCCAGACGACACCCTGATCGGCTCGGTCAACGAGGATTGGGCGGTTGAGTCGAATGCCGGCGACATCTTCCTGCTGGGCACCCACTCGTGGCAGATTCGCAGGGTCGAGCCCGGCGTGGTGCGAGTGCGCGACGCGGGCAACACGCCGCCGACCGTGCCGTTCTGGCGCGGTGAGGCGCCCGCACGCACCGCCGAGCTGTCAGCGGAGGTGTCTTCGGTCCGGCTTCACGTCGACGACTGCCTCGCCGCCGGTGACCCGGACAGCGCACGTCAGACGCTGATACAAGCCGCCGGTATCGACCGTGACGCCGCGACGATGATCGTCGACTACCTCGCAGCGGGCCGCGCTGTGCTGGGGGTGATGCCCAGCCAGGAAGACCTGGTGCTGGAGCGCTTCTTCGATGACACAGGCGGCATGCAGCTGGTCCTGCACAGCCCGTTCGGCGCGCGCATCAATCGCGGTCTTGGCCTGGTCCTGCGGAAGAAATTCTGTCGCACGTTCAACTTCGAGCTGCAGGCCGCGGCCACCGACGATGCGATCGTCCTGTCGCTCGGGCTGACCCACAGCTTCCCCCTCCAGGATGTGCCGCGCTTCCTTTCGAGTCGAACGCTAGATGACACCCTGGAGCATGCGATCCTCGACTCGCCGATGTTCCAGGCGCGCTGGCGGTGGAACCTGAACCGCTCCTTGCTGGTGCTGCGCTGGCGAAACGGTCGACGCAACCCGCCACCGATCCAACGCATGGAATCAGACGACCTCCTGGCAGCGGTGTTCCCGCAGGCCGCGGCGTGTCAGGACAACATCGTCGGTCCGATAGAGATCCCTGACCACGTGCTCGTCCGACAGACCATCGACGACACGCTGCACGAAGCCATCGACATCGACGGCGTCCGCGCGCTGTTGGAGCGCATCGAAGCGGGCGAGGTGCGCATCCACTGTCGCGACACCACCGAACCCTCGGTCCTGGCGCACGAGATCATCACCGCCAAGCCGTATGCCTTCCTGGACGACGAGGAAACCCAGAACCGCCGCACCAATGCCGTGCGTCTGCGGCGCGGGCTGCCCGCCGACCTGACGACCATCGGAGCACTCGATCAGGCCGCGATCGAGCGTGTCCACGCCGAAGTTGCGCCTGCACCTGAGACAGCTGACGACCTGCACGATCTGGTGGCCGCCGCGCTGGCGCTTCGCCCACGTGAGGAGTGGTCGAGGTTGTTCGGCGAGCTCGTGGACGGCGGCCGTGGGCAGGTGTTCAACGGGCTGTGGACCACAACCGAGTCTCTCGCCGACGCACGCGCAGCCTTCGAGGGTGAGCACAGCGCGGTGGTGCATTTGTTGCGGGGCCACCTGGAGCTGTCTGGGATCACGACCGTCGCCGCACTGTCAGAAGCGACAACGCTGCCACGGGAGGAGATCGCGGTTGGGCTCGCTGCGCTCGAGGCCGAGGGATTCGCGATGCAGGGCCGCTATCGCGCTGGCGCGGCGGGCACGGAGTGGGTCGCCCGGCGCCTGCTAGCGCGTATGCATGGCTACTCGAAGCGCTCGCGCCGCGATGGTTTCGAGCCGCTGACCGCGCAGGACTTCATGCGCTTCCTGCTGCGCTGGCAGCATGTTGCCCCCGAAACGCACATGGCCGGCGACGGTGGGCTGATCGCCATCCTCGAACAGCTGCAAGGGTTCGAAGCAGCCGCGGCCGCCTGGGAGCCGGAGCTGTTTGCGCGACGCCTCAGCTACTACGACCCTGCCTGGCTCGACGCGTTGTGCCACGCGGGCGAAGTCGCCTGGCTTCGGCTGACGCCGCGCGAGTGCGCCGACCCCTCGGCGCCCGGCTCCGGACCCTCCAAGGCAACGCCGACAGCGGTCGTACTCCGCACCGACCTCGGCTGGCTCCTGGCCGCGGCGCGCGGTGGCGAGGACGGGCCGCGGCCGGTCAACGGCACAACGGGTGAGCTGCTGGACGTCCTGCGCCAGCGCGGCGCGAGCTTCCTGAATGAGCTGGCGACCGCGCTGCGGCGGCCGCCCGAAGCCATCGAGCGGGCGCTCTGGGATGGTGTCGCGCGCGGTCTGGTGATGTGTGATGGCTTCGCGGCGATCCGGGCACTGCTCAAGGTGCGTCGGGCCCAGTCGGCACGCCGTTCGTGGCGGTTCTCGACGCTACGACGGCGGGCGCCAGTGAGTGCGGGCAGCGCCGGGCGATGGTCGCTCGTGCCGGCTGCCGAGCCGGACCTGGACCGTCACGATCTTGCGGAGGCAGTCGCGGAGCAGCTGCTTAACCGCTGGGGCGTCCTGTTTCGAGATCTGGCCATCCATGACGGACTGCGCCTGCCGTGGCGGGAGATCCAGTGGGCGCTGCGGCGGCTGGAAGACCGCGGGCTTGTGCGTGGCGGGCGGTTTGTCAGCGGCTTCAGTGGCGAGCAATACGCTCTGCCAACAGCAGTGGAGGAGCTCGCCCGTGTGCGCAAAGCACCGCGGACACAGGAGCGAGTGGTCGTCAACGCCACCGACCCGCTGAATCTCATTGGGGTGATCGTGCCAGGTGAAACGGTGCCCGCGATTCGCACCAACCAGGTGGTGTACGTAGACGGACTGCCGTGATGCAGATCGGCCTGTATACCGACTCCGTTGGACAGCTCGACTTCGAAGCGGCGCTCGATTTTGCGCGCGAGCTGGGCGTTGAGACGCTGGAGATTGCCACGGGCGGGCAGTCACGCGCGCCGCATCTCAGGATCGACGAGCTCCTGGACAGCGCGGACGCGCGTACGCGATGGCTGGACGCCATCCACAGCCGCGGGCTCAGGCTGGAAGCCCTCAACTGCTCCGCGTTTCCACTGCATCCACGGCTCGGCAAGGAGCACCAGGAGCTCATTCGCAAGACGTTCCGCCTGGCTGAGCTCCTCGAAGTCGACACCGTGGTCAGCCAGTGCGGCTGCCCCGGAGATTCGGAGCACTCGCGCCTGCCGCATTGGATCGTGTACCGCTGGCCGCCGGAGTACCTCGAAGTGCTGGAGTGGCAGTGGCAGCAGGCCATCGCGCTGTGGCGCGACCTGGCAGCACAAGCGCAGGGCCACGGCATCCGCAAGATCGCCTTCGAATTGCACCCGCTCAATCTCGCCTACAACGTGCCGACGCTGCTGCGCCTGCGCGAGGCGGTCGGGCCGATCATCGGCGCCAACTTCGACCCGAGTCACCTGATGTGGCAGGGCATGGACATCCCGGCGTGCATCAAGGCGCTCGGACCGGCGGTTTTCCACGTCCACATCAAAGACACACGCATCGAGCCGCAGGCGGTCGCCCTGGCCGGTGTCCTCGACACCACCCAGCCGCGCTCGATCGCCGACAAACCCTGGGCATTTCGCACCATCGGCCACGGGCACGATGCGCTGTGGTGGCGCGGATTCCTGGATGCACTTCGCACCGTCGGCTACGACGGTCCATTGTCGATCGAGAACGAAGACGCACTGCTGCCAGGCGTCGAGGGTGTGCGCCGCGCGGCTGAATTCCTGCGGGAGATACGCTGAGGCCGGAAAGAGAGGGGAACCCGTCGACACGCGTCGATCAAAGGCCCAACTGACTCGCCGGCGGTTTTCTCGGTAGCCCGGGTATGAATTTTCTGAAGGGCACACTGCAGCGCGACGGCGCTGACCCCTACTGGACTGCCGACGGACACCGCGTTGCGCTACCCGCGGAGTGGGCTCCCGCGGTTGACAAGCAAGGCTCGAGGGCGATGTCTTGCTCGGAGTACGGCCCGAGAATGTGCTGTTCGTGCCGGAGGGCGATGCTGGGGCTCTGCCGGCTGAGGTGTACGTGGCCGAAGCGCTGGGCAACGAGACATTGGTGCGACTGCAAGTCGGTAGTCAGGAGCTGGTCGCACGCGCCGACGCCAGCTACGAGCCGGCGGTCGGCACGCGCGTATGGGTGCGGCCCGATCCACGGCGCGCGCACCTCTTCGATGCGCGCTCCGAGCACGCATCGTCTGGGACCTGAAAACATCCTTCGACAAGCTCAGGATGATCCTTCGACAAGCTCAGGATGATCCTTCGACAAGCTCAGGATGAGCGGATACGTTTGCTTCCGCTCATGGTGAGCTTGTCGAACCATCATGGTGAGCCTGTCGAATCCAGAGCGGGGCCCGCGTTCTCAGGCCCTCAGTCCAGCGCGAACCGTCGGACGGCGTCCTCGTCCAGCTCGAGGCCGAGACCGGGCGTGTGCGGCAAGCACAGCTGGCCGTCCTCGATGCGCGCCGGGGTCGTGAATAACGGCTGAGCCCACGGATAAAAGCCCACGATCAGCCCGTTCGGCACCGCCGCGATTCCATGCGCCAGAATCTCCGACGCCAGGTGATTGACGACGGGTAGACCGTGCGCCTCCGCCAGATGCGCGGCTTTGAGAAAGCCGGTGAGCCCCAAATCGAGGTCGATCATCGCCAGGTCAGCCGCGCGCTCCTCCATCAGGCGGCGGAACGGCGGGAGGTTCTGATACACCTCGCCCGCGCAGACGCGAGTCTCGAGTGCGTCTTTGACCTGCCGCAGTCCGGCGAAGTCATGCGCGGGCACAGGGTCTTCGAGCCAGAATGGCGCGTACTCCGCGAGCGCATTGCCCATAGCGATCGCGTGTTTCACCGTCCATTGCTGGTTCGCGTCCACGATGAGGCCGATGTCCTTGCCCACGATCTCGCGCATCTGGCGCATGTGCGCAAGCGCCGTGTCGCGATCGAGGAAGCCGACCTGGAACTTGAGGGTTCGGAATCCGCGGCTGATGAGGTCATTCGCCCGTCGTGCGAGCGTGTCGGCGTCAGGGCCGCTCTGCACGCCCCAGTTTGCTGACACAGGCACGCGGTCGCGGAAGCCGCCCATCAGCCGCCACACCGGCTGACCCAGCGCCTTGCCACGGATGTCCCAGGCGGCGGCATCGATGGCACTGGCCGCGCGCACCTCGAGTCCGCTGGGTAAGCCGCCGACACCGACGCGGTAGAGTCGCGCGTACAGCGCCTCGCCGTTCAGCGGGTCCTGGCCGACTACCTGCTGCGCGGCGCCGTCCATCAACTGTGCCAGCGGCTTGATGTTCGATCCGCCGATACGACTGACGAAGCTGATGCCTTCGATGCCGTCATCGGTCCGCAGACGGAGCACCACGTGTGTACCGCTGACGGTCTCGTCGTATTTCACGCGCACTGGTTGGATGTCGAAGCTGGCAATCTTCATCGGTAGACCCAGTAGACGAACGGAAGCGGCTCAGGCGTGCACACTCGCGAGATCGTTCCAGGCACGCTCCAGGCGTCGGACCTGTTCGAGCACTGGACAGACGGCCGCCCAGAGGTCGTCGACGCTCGCTTTCGACTCCACCGATGGCGCCGATTCAGCAGCCTGCAGGTTCGACGTCGCCAGCGCGAGCAGCTGCGCGGCTTCCGCTCGGTAGGCGCTGAGCAATTCGGCTGGCTTCCGCTGCACGGGTTCCGCACCACCGGCTTCGCGCCAGGCGCCATACCGCGGCGGCAGACATGAGCCGTGCTCGTCGTAGTTGGTGTGCGTCGGCTCGACATGCGGTGCAACGCTCAGGAAGATCGCGCCGGGTCGATCGCCCACGGCTCGCACCGCGTGCCGCGTCCGCGGTGGAACCGAGATCAACTGACCTGGTCGACACACCACCGACTCATCTTCCACGTTGAACTCGATCTCGCCTTCGAGCACCAGGAATGTCTCGACGCCGAGATCGTGGCTGTGCATAGGCGGCACAGCCCCGAGCTCGACCCGTCGGAACCGCGCCCGGCCCTCGGGCCGCACGACCAGATTCTGCAAGTCATGGCGGTAGTCGTACACACGAATCGACATCACAGTCGCTCGCGCCGCGCCACGGTGCCCGCCAGCACCAGCGCAATGCTGCACACGTCGTACGCCTCCTGGACACTCGGCGAGGAGTAGGTCACGCTGCGCTCGCCGCAGCGCTCCATGCGCGGAATGCGGCTTGCCGCCGCGGCCATGGAGGAGTCGCCGAACACCATCTCCAGTTGCAGCGGCAGCTCGAGCCGATGCGGCTGCATCTCACCCGCGCGCTGCACCGCACGGCAGGCAGCCTGCTCGATCCGCTCGAGCGCCACCGCCTGAGGTAAGCAGCGCGCGGTGAAACGATCGAGCGCGTACTTCACCGTCGCGGTTTCCACGTGCGGCAGCCATGCGCGGGTTTCATTGCAGATCACGTCATCGCCCGTGATCAGCGCCACGGGCGTGCTGTGCTCCCCGGCCAACGCCGCGTTGAACCGCGCCTCACTGGCAGGTTCACCATTCAAGCGGATGTCCCACAGCACATCCGGGCCGGTGAACGTGTGGCTGAGGACTCCGCGACCATCGGCGGCACGGGCGTGATAGCCCACGCACAGCACCGCTCCGCATTCCTCACTGATGCCCTGAAACATCCCCGCTGGGCGACCTTCGTAGCCGCGAATCAACTCCGCTCGCGGATCCAGCGACTCCCAGATCAGGTTGAGCATGCCATCATGCGCATCCGCAACCACGACTTCGGTGGCGCCGCCGGCGCACGCGCCGGCGACGGCGGCATTGGCATCAGCGGTCATCCAGTGGCGCGCGCGCTCGTAGTCGTCGCCCCGACCGGCGCCGGGCGGCCAGCCGGTCGCGGTCTCGCGCCGGGTGGCCACGCCCGAGATGCCTTCCATGTCGACGGATATCAGCACCTTCATCGGGTGCGAGGGTACACCGTCTATCGTTGCGTGAGGCTGTCGCGTCTGCTGCACACCGCCAACCGGAGGATCGCAGCGTTCGAGATTGGTGCCCAAAATTGGTTCCGGGATGCTGTTCCCACGACAACCTCCCGTCAAAGCCGTACACTCCTGTTGTGACGACTAGTGACACTCAGGCCACCAGCACACCGTCGTCCCCGAGCAGGCGTCGGGGGGCGACACGTGGACGGCGCAAGGTCAGCGACGCCCAGGAGCGCGAAATCGCGCAGTTGTACAGCTCAGGTACAACGCCAGTTTCGCAAATCAGCTCGCGCTACGGTATCTCGGAATCCTCCGTATACCGCGTCGTGGAGCGCCACGGTGTGCCTCTCCGCGGCCGCACATCGACTAGCACGGATGCACAGACGGCGGGCAGCAAAGCATCGACTGATGGTGCAAGCACCACCCCGACGCCGCGGCGCAGGCGCGGGCGCGCACCCGGTGCAACGACCGGAGTAGGTCGGCCGAAGGGGACGCGAGCGACGAGGACACCGAGGGCAACACGGACACCGAGGGCAAGCAGCGGCGCATCAGCCACCTCGGCACGGGCTGCCAAGCCAGCGACTCGCGGCCGACCACGCGGATCCACCACGACACGCCGCTCCTCGGCAAGGTCAGCGACAACCGGCGGCGGACGCTCCAGCTTTCGCGTGAGCTTTGTCGGAGTGCGCGTTATCGAAGCGTCCAGCATGCGCGAGGCGCTCGCCCAGGCGGAGGCATTTGGCGCGACGGAGATCACTGGCATAACGCGCGCCTAGTAAACACCCGCGCCAGCCCCCACACGACGCGGCCGGACGACCCTGTTTTTCGACAGGCGGGTCGTTACCGGCCGCGTTCGTCTTAATGCTTCGTTAAGAAATAAAGGTGTACACGAAGGCGTTGTACCGCGAGTACACGGATAGCACGTTCCGAACGCGCAAATCGCAGCCGGCGCACCTCGGCTCGCTGGGGCCGACCATTCGAGCCGAAGTGGGCGACACCATCACGGTGGTGTTCAAGAATAGAACGCGATTTCGAGCCAGCATTCATCCACACGGCGTCTTCTACAACAAGGATGGCGAGGGCACGCCGTACAACGACGGCACCTCGGGCGCGAACAAGGCCGACGACGCCGTCCCAGCCCTCAACGGCACGTTCACCTATCACTGGGACGTACCGGAGCGAGCTGGCCCGGGCCCGATGGACGGTAGCTCCGTCATGTGGATGTACCACTCGCACACCAACGAGGTGGGCGACACGTACGCGGGCCTCGAAGGCGCCATGGTCATCACTCGCGCCGGCAAGGCACGCAGTGACGGCTCGCCGGTCGACCTGGACCGCGAGCTCGTGACAATGTTCTCGGTCATCGACGAGAACCAGAGCCCACACCTGCAGGCGAATATCGACAAGTTTGCTGGCGATCCTGACTCGGTCGATCCGGAGGACGAGGACTTCCAGGAAAGCAACCTGATGCACTCCATCAACGGCTACGTGTACGGCAACGTGCCGGGGCTGACGATGAACCGCGGTGAGCGCGTGCGCTGGTACCTGATGGATCTCGGCACCGAGGTCGACCTGCATACGCCGCACCGGCACGGCAATACCGGGCTGATGATGCAGATGCGGACCGACATGGCCGAACTGCTACCGAGCAGCATCACATCGCAAAGATAAGTAGTTCTCTCTATGGATTCTCGCCGCGTTCGATGCCACTGTCGGCGCGGTCTCAAACAAGAAGAGCCAAAGAGAGGATTCCTCAATGCTGTGGAGGTCTTCGCGCGCTACGCGCGTGCGCACCTTAGTCATTTTGGCCGCGATCGCGGCAATCGGTCTGGGCAGCGTGTCATCTGCAGGCGCCCAGGCAAGCTCGGTCACGGCGACGTTCGCTCCGGTCGCGGGTGTGCTGAACATCAGCGGCAACGATCTCGCCAATTCGATTGTGGTGAGTGTCGACCCGACGGGGCAGATCCTGGTCAACGGCGGCCAGGTACCGATCGCAGGCGGCACGCCAACGGTCAGCAATACCGTGCACCTGCTGATCTACGGCCTGGGCGGCGATGACGAGATCACGCTCGTGGATATCAGTAGCAGCACGCCCTTGCCACCGGCGACGGTGTTTGGGGGCAGCGGCAACGACACGATCACCGGTGGCCTGGGCCCCGATCATCTATTCGGCGAAGACGGCGACGACACGATTCGCGGCGGCTTCGGCGCTGACGAGATCTTTGGTGGCGCTGGCAACGATGTCCTGACTGGCGGCCTCGGCAACGACGTCGTGCTGGGCGAGGCGGGCAACGACCGCACGCTCTGGAACCCGGGTGATGGTTCCGACTTCGACGAGGGTGGCGACGGCACCGACAGCCTCGAATTCAATGGCGGCTCCATCAGCGAGATCATCGCCGTCAGTGCCAACGCTGGTCGAGTCAAGCTCGACCGCAATGTCGGGTTGTCCACGCAGGACATCGGCACCACCGAGTCGCTGGTGGTCAACGCTGGTGCTGGCAGCGACACGGTCGCGGCGACCGACGGACTCGCCGGCCTGATCAAGCTGACCTTTTACGGTGGCCTGGGCGACGACATTCTGCTCGGCAGTGACGGGCCCGACGTCCTCAATGGCGGTGAGGGCAACGACACGATCCTCGGTAATGGCGGCAACGACTCGGTCTTCATGGGCGCGGGCGACGACGTCTTCATCTGGGAGCCAGGCGACGGCAACGACATCGTCGAGGGCGAAGCCGACCGCGACACGTTCCGCTTCAACGGCACGAACGAGGACGAGAACGTCGACGTCTCGGCGCGCGGGACGCGGGTGCGATTCTTCCGCGACGTCGCCAATATCACGGCGGATCTCAACGGGATTGAAGTCGTGGAGTTCGACGCGCTGGGCGGAATTGACACCGTCTCCGTCAAGGACCTCACGCCCACCGACGCGCTCGACGTCGTGGTCAACCTGGAACAGCAGCCCGGGCAAGGCGACTCTGCACCGGACAGCGTGACGGTTAACGGAACCGCCGTGGCGGACACAATCCTGATCTCGGGGCAGAGCGGAAGCTACACCGTGGCTGGTTTGCGCCCGACAGTGCGCGTGGTGGGCTCTGAAGCTACCGATCAGCTGGTCGTAACTGCGCTCGGCGGCGACGACGCCATCGAAGCAGGCAACCTCCTCGGGGATGTCGTCAAGCTGACCATCGATGGCGGGTCGGGCAACGACGTGATTCACGGCGGCCGCGGCGATGACACCCTCCTGGGTGGCACCGGCAACGACACGTTCACGTGGAATCCCGGCGACCGGAACGACACGATCGACGGTCAGGGTGGGGGCGACACGCTGAAAGTCAATGGCAGCGCCACCTCAGAGGCCACGCGTATCTCAGCCAATGGGGCACCGCTGTTGATCCAGCTCGGCCACCTGACCGATCTCCGTCAGGGTGAGGTGGTTGGCGTGCAGGCGTAGTGCCGACCGCCGCGGATCACCGCCACGGGCTCGAAGCGCGTTCCGCCGATCTCTTCGGCACCGACCGCATCGCGGAATCGCCATTCACCGTTCACCATCCGCAACAGGGTCACGTCAGCGGCAGCGCCGGGCGCGAGCGTGCCCAGATCTGTACCACGGCCGATGCACGCGGCCGGCGTCGTCGTGACACGGCGCACCACATCCGGCTCCATCAGGCCCAGGTGGAGCAGCTTGGAGGCAGTCGTCGCCAGGTCGTACACGGGACCGGCGATGTTCCAGGCATGAATGTCCGAGCTGATAGTGCCCGGCAGCAGTCCCTGGTCGAGTGCCTTGTGCGCGACGTCCCACGTAAAGCTGCCAGCGCCGTGACCAACGTCGAAGTTGACGCCGCGCTCGACCGCCGCGTGGACTGACGTGCGGATCGCACCACCATCGTCGAGCACGCCCTCCGTTCGACCGTGGTAAACGTGGGTGACGACGTCGCCGCGCACGAGGTGGGCGAGGATTTCGTCGATCGGAATGACGGTTCCACCGGGGTGGACCATCAACGGCTTGCCGATGGCGTCCGCCACCTGACGCGCTCGTCGCAACACTTCGCGGGTGCGCTCGGCATCACCGCCGATGTGCTGCGCGCTGAGCCGGATCTTGATGCCCGTGATGACCTCGGCGTACGTGCGAGCGATCTCCAGGGCACGTTCGACATTTGCCCAGCGAATGTCTTCGAGCTCGCCGATGGCCTCCTCGCCCACGCTGTCATCACGTGCCATCCCGATCACCGACAGATGCAGCATCGCAACCACACGTGTCGCGGCGACATCGATGACGTACCGCTTGAAGCCAGGGAACGTCGACGCGCCCGCTGAACCCGCGTCGACGGCGGTGGTGACGCCGCGCCGTAAACAATGGGCATCGGCATCGACACCGAGGGGCGCCACGCCCCAATAGACGTGCGTATGCAGGTCTACCCAGCCAGGCGTCACCAGCAGCCCGCTGGCATCGATCACCTCGCCACGCACGCCCGCCGGCAGCAGGTCGGGGCCGACCGACACGACGCGTTGACCGCTGATGCCAATATCCGTGACCGTATCGAGGTTCTGACTCGGGTCGATCACCCGGCCACCGCGCACGATCACGTCGTACATGGCTGCCTCAGCCGCAGATGGGCTCTTTGCCGGTCCAGCGGGTGAACTTGTCGATCTCGTTCATGGCAGCCAGCCTGGAACGCGTCGCGAGCCACAACCTGGCCCACTCGCGCGAATCCGTTACCGCGCTCGATGGGTTCTTTCGACTGCGGGCCACGAAGCCGGGGAACAGCGGCCGCCCGGTGGGTTCGCCAATGGGGTGGTAGCGCAGATCGAAGCTCCAGCGAATGCCATCACTGGTGTTGGTGAGTGAGGCATGTTTGGTCAAGTGGTGAAAGAACAGCACGCCACCGCGCTTGACAGGGAGGGGTATCGGCTCGCCGCCCAGCAGGGCGTCTGGGATACGCGCGCCCGGTGTCAGACAGTGCGTGACGAGGCCATCGCGATGACTACGCGGGATGACACACAGGCAACCGTTCTCCGGCGTCGCATCGGTCAGCGGCAGCCACACGGTCAGCATGTGCGTGTCGTCGGCCTCGGCCAGGTGCACGCCCGTGTCCTGATGCCAGTCGGTTTTGGCCAGCAACGAGGATGCCTGCAGGTGCTCGGGCAGATCACGCTCGGGCGGCTTGATCCGAGTGTGCTGGATCGGATTCGAGTAGATCTCGCCGCCGATGAATTGCTCCACCACGTCCAGCAGTCTGGGATTGGTGAGTAGTCCGAAGGTCGCTGGACCAAGATGGATCGGAGTTGCCTCGGTGACGCCTTCGAAGGGCAGTGAGATGTCGAAGTGAGACATGACGTTCAGCTCGCGCGGAGCTTCGGACAGCACACTGGCGAAGCGCTGCGCGAACGGCAGGTCTTTGAAGTCGTGCGCGAGTAGGCCGTCGCGGCACCAGCGCTCGGTCAGCTCGTCGAGCAGCTGCTCGTACTCGAAAATAACCGGCTCGAGGTCGTCGTGCGGATCGAGCACGTCGTCGACGACGAGGTAGCCCTGCTCGCTAAACCTGTCGAGGTCAACCCTGGTGGCGATCGCCATTGGCGCAGTCTCCTATTCGTACACGATCTGGTCGGTTTGATGCGCCGTGACCCAGTCCCAGTCTACTGGCGCGCCTAGGCCGGGGCCGGTCGGCACCGGAACATGCCCGTGCGCATCGACCGCTTCGAGCTCATCGGAATAGTCGCACGCGTACACGGGCGGCTTGGTCACGCGAATCCTGGGGTGGACCAGCCCGAGCTCGTAGTAATTCGTGTTGCGTATCGCGGCCATGCAGTGGCGATGGGCCGGACCGGGCGCGTGGATCTCGACGTCGAGTCCGAACCCTTCCGCTGAGTGCGCAATCTTCATCAGGCCGGTGATCCCGCAATCGTAGTCGGCGTCGGCACGAATGAAATCGGTGCCATCGGCGACGACGTTGTCGACGTGCAGCTCGTGGCCACGGATGTGCTCGCCAATCAGAATCGGCGTCTTGATGATCTGGCGGAGCTTGCGGTGGCCGAAGGCGGAGGTGCCGCCATCTTTGTACGGATCCTCGAGCCACAGGTACCTGGCCTCGTCGCACGCCATGCCGACCTTGAGCGCATCAGCCCAGGTGTTGTACTCGCACGCGGGGTCGATCATCAGGTCCATGGCGTCCCCGACCGCGCGGCGCGTTTCGAGTACGGTGGCCACTTCGCGCTCGATCGGACCGTCGCCCCAGCCGTGGATCTTGAATGCCGGGTAGCCCATATCACGACACTGCACGGCGAACTCGCCGAACGCTTCGGGCGTGCTCAGCCCGCCGTTGTCGTCACCGTGGTAGGTGCTGGCATACGCCGGCAGCGTCCGCCGAAACCCACCGAGCAGTTGTGACACCGGGGCGTCGTACAGCTTGCCGGCGATATCCCACAACGCGACGTCGACCGGCCCCATGCCCATGCGGTCGTGTTTACGCAGCCCGCGCTTGAGATCGTTGTAGATGCGTTCGCGCTCGAGCGGGTCGCGGCCGAGCAGGTAGTGGGCGAACATGCCCACCTGAGCGTAGGAGGCGGCGGTGCCGCCGACGTACTCGCCGACCACACCCTGGTCGGTGCCGATCGTCAGCACGTAGCCAGTGTGCGGCATGCACGCGCCCGCCTTATAGACGTGGTTGAACCCGTTGTAGTCCAGGGCGAGGTCGGCGACCTCGTATGCGAAGCGGTGAACGGCGACACGGTCGATGCGGAGAGCAGGCGGCATGGCGGGCAGCGTACTGTAGACGGCGCGATGAAGATCACCCGCGTCCGACCGTGGCACGTGAACGGCCCCCCGCCAGCGACCGATACCGCCGCGCCCAATCTGAGCTACGTGTTCGTTCAGGTCGATACGGACGAAGGCCTCACCGGGTGGGGCGAGATCACCACCTACCCCGGCACGATCGCCAACCGCACTATCGTCGCGGCGCTGCGCGAAGTAGGCGCGTTCCTGGAAGGCGAAGACGCGTCGCGAATCGAGGCGATCTGGCACAAGGTCCTGCGTGCGTTCACGTATGTCGGCACCCGTGGCGCGACCACAGCAATGCTCAGCGCGATCGACATCGCACTGTGGGACATCAAGGGCCAGGCGCTCGGAGTCCCTGTCTATGAGCTGCTAGGCGGCGCCGTGCGCGAGACGATTCCGCTCTACACCCACTTTCAATACGCGCGCACGGTCGAGGAGATGGTCGCGCACGCGTGCAGCGAAGTGGAGCGCGGCTCACGGGCGATCAAGACCGACCCGTTCATGGCCGCCGGTGGGCTCAGCAACGTGACCTACGTGGATGGCCAGATCGAGCGGTCGATCGAGAACACCGGTGTCGCCATGATCGAAGGCATTCGTGCCGCGGTCGGGCCCGACATCGAGGTCTTGATCGACGCGCACGCGCTGTACAACGTGCCCACAGCGGTGCGGCTGGCGAATCGCCTCGCCCCGTACTCGATCACCTGGTTCGAAGAGCCGTGCCCGCCCGAGAGTTACGACGCCCTCGAACAGGTCCGTGGGCAGGTGCAGACACGCATCTCGGTGGGCGAGCGGCTCTACACGCGATTCGAGTTTCTCCCCGTGCTGACACGCCACTTGACCGACTACGTGATGCCCGACGTCACCTGGACGGGCGGGATATCCGAGCTGAAGAAGATCGCATCCCTGGCAGAGACGTTCTACGTGCCGATCTCGCCACACGACGCGAGTGGGCCAATCAACGTGATGGCCGGCGCGCAGGTGATGTTGACGGTGCCGAACTTCTATCGACTCGAAGCGCGGCGGGTGGATCTGTCGTTCTACGACACGCTGCTCGAGGAACCGCTGACGGTGCGTGGCGACGCGTTGATCGTGCCGCGTCGGCCTGGACTTGGAACACGGCTCAACGTCGGCTACCTGGAGGCGCACCAGCTGTAGATGACGGAGATCGCTCGCGTTTCGCGCTGGCCCGGTCAGCTGAGGAAGCGCCGCAGGACGTTCTCGGTCACCCGCGCGACGTTGTTCTGGTAGCCGTTCCAGCCCAGGCTGGCCAGCCAGTTGATTGAGCCGACCGAGAACACCGCGCCACCGTGCGGCGTTTCGAAGAACACCATGTCGGCGCGGACGAGTGGGCTCTGCGTTCCGCCCTGGCCGGGCACCATGGCGGTCACGTCCTCGACGGTGACCTGGTAATAGTCGGTGTGTTTTCCGGCGCTTGTCGCGACCCGTAGCGCGTGTGCTGGCGACCCGAGCTGGAGATCGAAGCGATCGATCTCGTCGCCAGCCGCGCCGTTGAGGATGAACCCGAAATCGCCGATGACCTCGTCATCGCCGATGCCGTCGAAGATGAACGCGGCACGCGGATCGTAGCTATCCGGCAGACGCGAGTAGCCAGCGGCGCCGCCCCAGCCCTGGGCGGCGAAGCCAACCCCGACCATCCGCTGGGGCGCCCAGCCGCGCAGGCGCCACAGCCCGCCGCGCTCACCGGTCGTGCTGTGGTACTCCTCGCCCGGCTGGGATTCCCAGGCACGCGTGCCCGTGGTGCCGCGGCGCAGCTCGATGACGTGCGGCCGCGACGGATCGATCGACGTCACCCAGTAGAAGCCATTGCCGCCCAGGTACATCAGCCGCCCACCGTGCTCGAGATAGTCGACGTACGCACTGTGCATGACGCTGGTGACGTACTCGGGGTGGCTGCCGGTGAGCACGACGCGGTAGCGAGCCAGCAAATCGCGCCCCTCACGGTGGACGTCCTCGTCGGTGACGACGTCATACGCGAAGCCGCGCCTTTCCAGCCAGCCGATCAGGTACAGATCAGCCGCGAAGTGCCGCGGCGAATCGTGCAAGCGCCAGGCGCGGTAACGCGGCCGCATATTCAGGATTGGCCTGAGCCGCGATGAATAGCAGCAGCCACTGCCATCGCTGTGCACGTCGTACAGCGACAGGCCCAGCTCGCGATGCTCGGCCATGTACTGGTCGATGTCCGGCGGCCCAGTCTCGAGCGGAGTAAGTTTCGCGCGTTTTTCGCCGTAGCCCTCGTTCCAGTACATGCGCTCGTTGGCGTAGGCGAGATAGCTCAGAGTCGGCGCGACGAAGGCGATCGCGGCGTTGGCCGTGCCAGATCGGGGCCGCACGAAAAACGGGATCTCGTCAAAGCCGTGCTCAGCCTCGAGGTAGATGGCGTACACGCCCGACCGCAAGTCGTCCGGGATGGTCAACGCACATGAGGGCTGCCAGGCGGCGTCCTCCAGGTCGTCGTCGTGGAAGTGGATGGCCGCGAACTGGTCGGGCGCGTCGCTCCAACGCACCTCCTCGCCGCGCCACGTGTGATCCGTGACTGCGCGTGTGGGCATGTTTACCGTGGCGCCGTGCAGCGCGTTGCTTGCTGCATCGCGGACCGTGCTCGTGCCGATCTCCTGGGAAAAATCCCATGCCGCGAGGACGCCGCCGGGCAGCGGCGCCGTCACGTCCTGCAGCTGCTCGATCTCACGGTCGGCGAGCGCGCGAGAAAAAAGCCTGGGCCGATCGAGCTTGCCGTTGAACACCGAGCTGGGCCGCCCCAGCGGATCGACTTCCCGCGCCGCGAGCAGCAGGTCACCCGCCGCGAGGGCGAGCGGCTGCGCCGGCTCGAGCTGCGTGTGCATCTGCAGCACGTCACGCGCGGTGTACGGCTCGGCCGACGCCTGATACAGGCGCGCGATGCCAGTGGCGGAGTCATACGTGGCCGCGATGAATGCCCACTGCCAGCGGGGTAGTGGCGATGCGGTGTGGGTCAGTCGCTGCGTACGCGCGCCAAATCCGAGATCGAGACACACGTGTCCGGCGTCGTCCACGCCGAGCACGAAACCGCGCTGCGCGGACTCAGACCAGCACGCCGCGATTGCCTGGCCGCCCGACTTCGTGGGCGTGGTCGGCCAGATCCACGCCTGGATCGTCACTCCCTGTGTGAGGTCGAAGGCGACGGGCACGCGCACGTACGAGCCCGCGGCAATGGTCTGGCGAAGGCCGGGGTAAGTGCCGTCTACGGGCGACGGGACGCGGATCCGACGGTAGCCGGGTCCATCCGGGTTCTCGTCACCATGGATGAGTCGGAACAGCTGCGTGGTGAAGGTACTCGCCTCGCAGCTGACCATGAAGCGAATCGTGTCGCCCGGCTGGATGCTGAAACGATCCGCGTAGCCCAGCAGGACGGGTGTGGAAGCGGGCACGGCTCCGCGACTGCTCAGCCGTCGCGCTGGAGTGGGTCTGCGATCTGTCCGGGTAGCTTGAACGTTCCGGCGATCATGCGTGCCCGATAGGGATTCACGCCGCGCACTTGCAGGCCGTTGCCAAAGCGATCCTTGTTGCCGCCAAGCTCGGCGTTATCGGCAGCACGGTATTGAATGACTATCGCGCTGCGGGGGCGGGTACCGCGGTTAGCAGTCGAGCTGTGCAGCATGTTGCAGTGGTGCAATTCCATGCCGCCCGCCGGCACCGGGACCTTCAGCCAGTCCATGGGGTCGTCCAGGACGCTCTTGTCTTCGAGCTGCGATGAAAACGCGCCATCCTTGGCGAAGAGATGGTTCCGTGGGCCCAGTTTGTGGCTGCCAGGAACGATGGTCAGGCAGCCATTCTCTTCGGTGGACTCGTCCAGATAGATCATCACCGCCAGCAGGTCGAAGTTGGTGTGCGGAAAGAACGGATAGTCCTGGTGCCACTCGAAGCGCGCCTCGCGGTTGCTGGGTGGCTTGAGATTCAGCTTGGTGTGGTGCAGCTGAATGTCCGGCCCGATCAGGTTCTCGACGACGTCGAGGATCTTCGGATTGAAGACGAGGTCGTGGAAGGCCTGGTGATGGGCGATGGGGTTGAACACACGGCGAACGGACCACGTGCCGTCGTCCGCTTGCGTGACGGAGAACTTGTCCGTTGTCGTCGTCAATCCTTCGGCCTCGACGAGCACTTCGGCCAGGGCGGCGCGCAAGGCTGCCAGCTCTGCTGGACTGAGGAGCTCCGGAAACACGAGGTAGCCGTGGTCCTCGTAGAAGCTCTTTTGTTCGGCCTGGCCGAGGTCGGCGGTGGATGGCCCCGCTGCCTGCGCTGCGTACGTCGCCATGGCCTGCGAGGCTACACCCTTTACGGCTACGCGGGCGGTCGCGAGGGCATTTCGACCACCACGTCGTATTCGCACCGCAACTCGCGCCGCAGAACAGGGTCGCGTAGCTCGACCTCGAAGCGACTGCCGTAGACGAAGCCACCCAGCGTCGGCAGGGTGCCGCCGAAGATCAGTCGCCCGCCGGTGACGAAGCCTGCCCGCTCGACTTCGGACAGCAGCGCGGGCACGGGCAAGATCGCATCCAATCGCCCGGACTGGTACAGCACGCGACCATCGGTCGAGGTGGTCCAGGCGCGCAGCTCCAACACATCCCAGTGCGCTTCGACCGCCGACAGTCGCCACACCTGGCGGCTGATGACCTTGCCGCAGCGTGCCTTGGACGCGGCGATGTCGATCGCTTCGAGGTGCCGGTCGGTGTGATCGCTGCCCACCCCAACCAGCAGCCCGAGCGGACTGGCCAGCACGAAGAACTCGGCTTCGCCCGATGTCTCCTGAGCGTTCACGATCAGGCACGGTTCGGTCGCGACCAGGTCGGCATCCACCGTGAAAATGGCTGGCACGCGCTCGGGCGGCGCGACCCCCAGCAGCTCGAGCTCTCGGATATGGTCCAGCACGGCCGCGCGATCGCGGCCCGTGTAGCCGACCAGGATCACTTGCTCGATCGGAAGGCTCACCGGCATCGAGGCGCCGTCGGCCTCGCACAGGTCAAGCTGCACGATGGCGTTCAATGGCTCACGCCCAACCGAGCGACCACACTGCGTCGACGCCCGGCGGCTGCTCCTCGGCGGCCGGCCCGACCATCGGGCGGTGGACTTCGACGTACTCACCGCGGAAGAACCCCAACGGCAGCAGATCCGCGCCGCGCACGTCGAGCGTGTCGACACGATAGAGCAGCAGCGCGTGGTCGCCCGCGTCGATGTGCTGCACGACCGTGCACTCGAACAGCGCCAGGTACTCCGCGAGCACCGGCATGTTGGCGCGGCCGTTGCGCCAGGCCAGCCCACCAAACTTATCCGCTCCGCGCCGCGCAAATCGCGTCGACACGTGCGCCGAATCCGTCGGCAGCACGTGAATCGCCACATGCTCAGAGGCACGGAAGGCGGCGTAGGAAGCGAGTCGTTTGTCGAGGCAGACCAGCACCAGCGGCGGATCGAGCGACACCGAAGTGAACGAGTTGACGGTGACGCCGATCGGCGCATCCAGTGCATCGCGCGTCGTCACGATCGTCACACCGGTGAGGAACTGGCTGCAGGCACGACGGAACTCACGACTGTCGAACGCCGTCATCGCGCGTAGCGGACCTCGAACGTCAAGCAGCCGTTGGTCGCGACCCATGGGCCATGGCGCATACCGGGTGGACGACAGGCGTAGGTGCCCGCGGGAAACGTCCGATCGAGTGTGAGATCGTGCAACGCGCCTTCGAGGATGTAGACCTCTTCCCAGAAGTTGTGGATCTGCGGCCCCGCGGCGCTGGTATCCGTGCCCGGATCGAAGCGCAACATGCGTGTCGCGACGCCGTGCTGCGGGTCGGTCGCCAGGATGCGCTCGAACAGCCCAGGCACGAGACCACCCTGGGCCGGTGTCCAATCGACATCGCGTACTGGGAAGAACTCACGCTCTGCCTTGGGCATGCTCACGCTTCCTGTAGCGCGGCCGGCGCGGGCGTGTTGACGTCGTAGCTGTCGAGGAACGAGTCGACCAGCGTCAGCGCCTCCTCGTACCCGTAGTTGCGGAAGGCATAGCCTTTGGCCACGTACGGCGCGCCCGCGTAGAACATCTCGTACTGCTGGTGGCGGCCGCCAAACTCGGAGCCGATCAGGTCCCACGCGAGCCGGAAGAGCTTGATGCGCTCCTCCGATGGAACCCCCGTCGAGCGCACGTAGCGCTGGATGTCGGGCCGTGTCGCCGGATTCGTCAGCTCCTCGACTGACGACGGCACCTGCAGCACTCCGCCACCCGCCAGCTCGCGCAACAGGTGTATCGCACGCGGAAAGAACTCCGCTTGCATACCCATCGGCGCGTACAGAAAGCGTCGATTGGGCACCTGCACTCCATTGCGGTCGGGCTTGCTCGTCGCTTCCGCGGCCAGGACCATCCCCTCCACGAACGCGGCCAGCGACGCCAGGTCGCCCAGCTTCTCCTGGACGGACGGTAGAACGTCGATCCGATTGGTCGCGGCGATCTTGCGCGCGATGCCGATCAGAAACTTGAGTTTGGTCGCCAGGCGAATCTGCGCCTGGGTGTTGCCGAGCGCGTGGGCCGGCGTCTCGAAGAACTGGGCACGCGTCAGGTCGACATCGCGATATACGAACACGTTGTCCCACGGGACCAGCACGTCGTCGAACACGATCAACGCATCGGTCTCGTCGAAGCGTGTCGACAGCGGATAGTCGTACATGCTCGGCTTGCCCAGTGCGTAGGGCGGTCGACAGTACAGCTTGAGGCCATGAGCGCCGATGGGAACGATGAATGACAGCGCGTAGTCCTCGTCGCCTGGCCGCTGCGGCACGATGCAGCTGACAAAAAGGTAATTCGAGACCGCGGAACCGGTGCCCAGCATCTGCGCGCCACGGATGACGATGCCGTCCGCCTCCTCACGCAGAACGCCCGCCTGCAGGAAGGCCTCCTCCTGACCCTGAGCGGTTTTGCTGCGGTCGACCTGCGGCGGAATGATGACGTAGGTGAAGTAGCAATCCTCCTCGAGGAGACGCCGGTACCAGCGCGTGACATTGGCGGCAAATGCGGGCCGCCCGCGGGCAAAGACGTCAGTACCGCTGGCAAAGCCAGCCAGGAAGCCCGCGACGTGATCCGGGCCACGCCCGAGCAGGCCCTGCGTCTGCTCCGCCCATGCGCTGATTGCCACGCGTCGCACGCGCAAATCGTCCACGCTGCGCGGGATCATGAACGTGCGATTGGCCGGCTGACCCGTCTCCGGCGCCGTGAACTGCATGCCATTGGCCGGATCGGCGGCGAAGTCGTACAGGCTGGCTACGGTGAGCGTGATGCCGCGAAACGCGGCATGCTGTCGAACGTCCGCCACCCGCTCGCCGTGCACAAAAACGGTGCGGTCGTCAGCCAGCGAGTCGAGGTACTGCTGTCCAGTGCGCATGGATCGCTCGGTTCCTCCTGTTCAGTCAGCCCTGAATTCGGGTGGCCGCTCCGCAAGCGCGCCCAGCGGCACGGGCAGCACGGGTGGTCGCGCCCGCGGCGAGCACGATGCGGCGCGCCTCGATGGGGCCTTTGTTCGTGCTCACGGTGAAGGTGCCCCGCGGACCGGGCGCGATACCTTCGACTCGCGTGTGCAGCGCCAGCCGCGCGCCGTGCTCCATGGCCCGCCGCATGAACGCGGGCGCCACGAGCAGCCGGTTCGAGGCGTCGAAGAAGCCGCGTCGCGCCAGGTAGTACGCCGCGGCGCAGCCGAGGATGCCGCCACCGATGATCAGGACATCGGTCGCAGAGGGTCCAGAAGGCATACGCGGGCCAGCATACTCGCGTCGTGGATTAGCACTGGGCGCGCGGCGCGAGAGCCGCGGCGGCGGCCTGAATGCTCTCGAGGATCGCGTAGTAGCCCGTGCAGCGGCACAGGTTGCCCATCATCCACGCTTTGATCTCGTCGACTGAAGGGCGCGGATTCGCGGCCAGCAGCGCCTTCGCGGACATGATCTGGCCGGGCGTGCAGATGCCGCATTGGAAGCCGCCATGATCGATGAATGCCTGCTGCAGCGGATGCAGCAGACCCTCCTGCGCAACGCCCTCGATCGTCTCGACCGCGTGGCCATTGACGAACACCGTGGGCGTCAGGCACGCGCTGACGGGCTCGCCGTCGAGCAGCACCGTGCACGCGCCGCAGACGCCGATACCGCAGCTATCTTTGGTGCCGGTCAGGTCGAGCGTACGTCGCAGGGTTTCCAGGAGCAGGTGGTGGTTCGGAACCTCCAGCTCTGTATCTCGACCATTGAGCGTGAACGAAATGCGCGTTGTATACACAAGCGGCTGCGCGATTGTATTTGGCGCGCCCGCCAGGTATGTTGCGGCCTGCATGCACAGCGACATCGTGACTGCCCTGGACGACGCGGAACGGTCGCGTGTGGCGATCGAGCCGCTCAGCGACAGCCACTCGGGCCTCACGCAAGCAGACGCTTATGCCATTCAAGCGGGCTGGTTGACGCGCAAACTCGCCGCTGGCGCGGAGCTGGTCGGACGCAAAGTTGGGCTCACCAGCCAGGCGATGCAGAAGCAGCTCAACGTCCACGAGCCGGACTTCGGCTTCCTGCTACGCACGATGCTGGTGCCATCGGGCGGCACCCTTGCGCGAGCCGAATTACTGCGGCCGCGGGTGGAGCCGGAGATCGGCTTCTGGTTGGCGCGTGACTTGCGCGGTCCCGGAGTAACGGTGGAGCAGGTGCTTGCAGCGACACGTGGGGTGTGCGCTGCGATGGAGATCGTCGACAGTCGCATCGCCGATTGGCGGATCAAGCTCGTGGACACGATCGCGGACAACGGCTCGTCCGCACGGGCGGTGTTCAGCGACAACGTGGTGCCGGCCGGTGATGTGGATCTGGCGGCTGAGCGGGTGACGCTGCTGCGCAATGGCGAACCGGTCGGCGAAGGTGATGGCGCCGCCGTGCTCGGCCATCCCGCGGAGGCGGTGGCGTGGCTGGCGAACACGCTGGCGACGTTCGATCAGGCCCTGCGGGCAGGCCAGGTGGTGCTGCCAGGCGCGATGTGCGCATCGGTCTTTGCCGAAAAGGGCGAGGTGTTCGAAGCCCGCTTCACGCGGCTGGGCAGCGTGACCGTCAGGTTCGATTGAGTGCTTCGATCTCGCTCTCGTGGAACTCGCGCAGCTCGGGCTCGGTGCCGCGTGGGTGCTCGCACATCTTCCGCCACGCGATGATCGAGACGTCCGGGCGGTAGAGCCGCTCGGGCGGGATGTCCATGGTCTCGACCATGGCAGCGTCCTGATCGTTGAACCGTGTATGGAAGACCCAGTTGATGTATGCGCGGTAACGCAGCTTGAACAGCAGTGCGTCCATGCCCGTGGCGGCCTTAGCCGCTAGCTGAATGTAGCGATGCCGCTTGTCGTCGATAGGCACGTACCACTCGTAGTGCGCCCACTCGCCGTAGTCGACGCGCAAGATGCCCGGCAGTCGGATCGAGGTGCGCGGCCCCTTGCCGCCACCCTTCCACCACGGATGCCTCGGCCACGTCCCAACGACCGGATACTCGGCCTGCATGCTGACCATGCTGGGCACACGGGTGATCCACTTACGGTCAGGTGTCGGCACCACACTGGCGCGTGAGTAGGCGGGCAGCCGACGGAAGAGCGTCCATAGCGAGTCGCGGTGCAAATACTTGGCGTGGCCCTCGTCGTAGCCATTCTCGGCCGCGTAACGCCAGTTGCCAGGCCGTTCGGTGATGCGCCCGCCGAGGACAACCGGGTGCTCGATCAGCTCTTCGGGAATGTCCGCCTCGACCGGCGGCGCGTCCCCCGCGCCGAAGTACACCCACACCAGTCCCAGACGCTCCACCACGGGGAAGGTGCGTACGCGGACCTTCCCGACCAGCGGCGAATCCGGACCATCGGTCAAGCACGCGACCATCACCCCGCTGCAGACGTCGTACGTCCAGCCGTGATAGATGCAGCTCCACGTGCCGGGCACCTCCTGGCGGCCGAGCGACAGCGGCACGCCGCGGTGCGGACAGCGGTTCACCAGCGCCCGCGGCTTGCCCTCGGCATCGCGCACGAGCATGACCTTCTCGCCCAGCAGCGTGAAGGCGAGCGGTTTTCGACCTAGCGAGCGGGACCAGATGACCGGATACCAGTAGTCGCGAAACCCGAGCACTGCCGCGTCATAGGTGGGCCAGGTATCCCAGCTATCGCGTCCCAGTGAGGCGGCGCCGTGCGCGGTCATGTGTCTGGAAATGGTAGGACCGGCCCCAGTCACCGGCAAGTTGCATTGCATACAGTCCCGACGCACGCATAGCCTGAACGCTCGTCTATGGACATTGTGGGCGCGTTTGCCTGCTCACACGCAGGCTTCCTCATTTCGGACTTCGATCGGGCCGATCCGAAAGCGCGCGACACGGTATACGAGGGCTTTTCCCGCATGCGCGACGAGATCCAGCGGGCAAAGCCGGATGCACTGGTGGTGGTGGCGACAGATCATGGGCGCATCTACCCGCTGAACCATCAGCCGCAATTCGTACTCGGCGTTTCTGCCCGCGCGCGAGGTATCGGAGATGCTGGCTTGCCGACCTGCGAGGTGCCGATTCATCAGAAAGTGGCACAGCAGATCCTGGAAGGGTGCATCGAGGCCGGCGTTGACCTGGCGTACTCCGAGGATGTGTCAATCGATCACTCCTTTGTCACGCCGCTCATGCTGACCACGCCCGACCTCGACGTCCCGATCGTGCCGCTGGTGCAGAACACGCGCATGCCGCCGATGCCGACGCTGCAGCGCAGCTACAAGGTCGGCGAAGTGCTCGGCCAGGTGCTGCGCACGGCTTCCGGCGGGAAGGTCGCGATCCTGGGCACGGGTGGGCTCTCGCACTGGGTGGGCGATGAGCCGCGACGCAACTTCCTGCAGCAGCCCGCGGGCACGCGGTTCGGGCACGAGCAGGAGTTTCCCCTGGTGCTCGGGGAGCGGGGCGAGATCAACTCCCAGTTCGACCGCGAGTTTCTTGAAACGCTGGAACGCGGTGCGGCAGTGCAGTTCGTGCGCGAGTGGTCGAACGAGCGTCTGGTAGAGGTCGGCGGCAACGGCGCGCAGGAGATTCGGAACTGGCTGCTGGTCGCGGGTGTGGCGCAGGATGCGCCGCTGGAAGTGCTCGCGTACGCGGCGGTGCCCGAGTGGCACACGGGTTCGGCGGTCGCCAAGTTCTGCCTCTGAGGGTGTGGCTCGAACGGAGCGTGGGGCTCAAACGGAGCGTGGGGCTCGAGCGCAACGTGGGGCTCGAGCCTAGCCCTCACCCCAGCCCTCTCCCAGAGGGAGAGGGAGCACCCCCCCAGCCTCTCCCAGAGGGAGAGGCAGCACCCCCCAGCCTCTCCCAGAGGGAGAGGGAGCACCCCCCAGGCTCCTAGCCTCTCCCTCTGGGAGAGGCCGGCGAGCTCCGCGAGCCGGGTGAGGGTTCGTCGGGGCTCTAGAGCTGTGCGGCGGTGGGGCGCGTTGCGAAACCTTGCCGTCCGCTGTGAACAGCTCGGGCCAGCGCTCGCGCAGGCGGCGGGCTTCGGACTCGCTCGTGCGCACCACCGCGGGAAACGTCTGCAGCCGATCGTAGGGTCGGCATGCGTCGACGATCATGCGGTTGTTGAAGAACGTCCGACCGTCAACCCCGGCGTACGCCATCGGGTCGAGCCCGGTGCTCCAGCAGCGCTTGATGATGTCGATGTCCTCGGCGACTTCGGTACGCGTGCACAGTGCCCACAACACCTCGTTGGTGTCGGCGGGGTCGATATCTTCGTCGACCACCACCACGAATCGGTTGGCATAGGCGCCGGCGTGGCACGATGCCACGGCCAGACCCACCTGCCGCGAGTGCCCGGGATACATCTGCTTAATCGACACGATGTTGAACAGGCGACCCCCGCCAGCCTCGTGCGACCAGACGCCTGTAATACCAGGCACACCCGCCTTCTCGAGCTCGTCCCAGATCAACGCAGCCCGCAGCGGACTTCGATAGAACGTGTTGTCGTTGGGTGGTTTGCCAGGCACGCAGCCGAGGACGATGGGGTCGTCGCGATGCAGAATCGACTGCACCCGAATGATCGGCTCGTCCTTCTGGCCGCTGGCGTAGTAGCCGGCCCACTCGCCGAACGGACCCTCGGCGCGTAGCTCGTTGGGCGGAATCTCACCCTCGAACACGATCTCGGCGTACGCGGGCACCGGCAGCCCGGTGTGCGGCGCGCGCACCACCTCGAGTGGCTCGCCCCGGATCGCGCCCACGACGTCGTACTCGTTCTGGCCATAGGCCACCTCGAGCCCACCGTAGATGAGCAGCAGCGGATCGTGGCCAACCGACACGGCGACGGGACACGCCTCGCCGCGCGCCCAGTACTTGTCGCGAATCAGTCGGCCGTGCTTGCCCTGCGAGATGTAGATGCCGAGGGTGCGCTCGTCATGCAATTGGACGCGGTAGGTGCCGGCGTTGACCCAGCCCGAGTCGGGGTCGCGCATCACGACGATGCAGCCGGTGCCGATGTACCGGCCACCGTCGCCGCTGTGCCAGATCGGCGCCGGGAACCTGGTCGCATCGATGTCGTCGCCGCACAGCTGGTTCTGCAGCACGGGACCGGATTCCACCATCACAGCCGGGCTGTCGGTGAGGCGCCTCGACGTCTCGCGGCAGGCCTGCACCAGCTCGGTCGCGCTCAAGGTGGGTGACAGGCCGAGCGTGAGCGCGACGCGCGGGTTCGAGGTGAGCACATTGGCAACCAGCCGATGGCCGGGCTGGTAGCCGACGATGCGATCGAACAGCACCGCGGGATTTCCGGCGTCTTGCATGTGCAAGTCGACGATGCCGCCGATGTCGGTAAGGGGATCGGCGCCATCGACACGGGTCAGCTCGCCGATCTCGTCGACCTTCGCGATCCATTCCCGCAAGTCGCGAATCGCCATCAGTGGCGGGCATTCTAGTACCCTGCATACACTCCAGCGCACGGAGGTGCGATGAGCCCGAGGACCCCAGCGTCTGGGCCACGTCGACGGAGGCGTGCTCCACGTGCGGCGCAGGAGCCGGTGCGGTTGGTGCCGCGCGAGGGCGATGAAGGCGCGGCGGTGCCCAATAGCGAACGGGTGTACCGCAGTCTGCGCGATCAGATCCTGACCGGGGCGTTAGCGCCGTTGACGCGGCTGGTCGAGCTGCACGTGGCGCAGCAGTTCGCGGTGAGCCGTACGCCGGTGCGCGAAGCGCTCAAGCGGCTCATTGCCGAGGGCATGGTCGTGGGCGATCCGATGCGCGGCATGGTGGTGCGAGATGTCGACCCGGCTGAGGTCGAGGACATCTACATCATTCGTGAAGTGCTCGACGGGCTGGCTGCGCGGCTCGCCGCTGCTCGCGCCACGCCCACCGATCTCGTGAAGCTCGGCCTGCTGATGGAGCTCATGCAGGAGAGCGCGACCGCGCAGCGGTGGGAAGCGGTCGTGCAGATCAATATCAAGTTCCACGAAGTGCTGTATTTGGCTGCTGGGAACGAGCGGCTAGCGCTGATTGGCCGTTCCTTGCAGGACGGAGTACGGCGCTACTCGCCGCGGGCGCTGTCTGACCCCGACCGCGTGGCGGCTGTGCTGCGCGAGCACGCCGAGATCGTACGGGCGCTCGAAGCGCACGACCTGGATGGGGCGGAGGCGAGTGCCAGGCGGCACCTGGCGGCGGCACGGCAGAACTTCACCGCGCTGCTCGCGAACGAATCGGCCTAGAGCTCGTGCACGGCCTGGCTTAGACCTCGCCCTCACCCCAGCCCTCTCCCAGAGGGAGAGGGAGCACCCCTAGCCTCTCCCTCTGGGAGAGGCGGGCGAGCTCCGCGAGCCGGGTGAGGGTTGGGTTGTATACAGCGCGCCTGAATTGACCACGTCTGATTGACGCTCTTGGAAGTGGACTCTAGTATGCCGTGTATGCAGGCAGGGCAATGCGACTTGGTTTCCATCTGACGCCGTTCTGGAGCCCGACTGACAGGCCTCCCCATCAGATCCTGGATGAGACCATCGAAGTGGTGGCCGCGGCCTCGAAGATGGGCTTCGACTGGGTCTCCATTGGCCAGCACTGGATCTCGTATCCAACGGTCTGGCCGCAGCCCGTGCCGTTCCTCGCCCGGATTGCTCCCGAGACTGGCTCGATGCAGCTCAAGACCTCCGTGCTGCTCGTGCCGCTGCTCAATCCCGTCGACGTCGCCGAAACCATCGCCACGCTCGACCACCTCTGCCATGGCCGCCTGGTGCTGGGCGTATCGGTCGGCTACCGCGAGCAGGAGCTCCTCGCCGCGGGCCTCACTCGCCGTGACCGCGCGGCCAAGCTCGAAGAGTCGCTGCACATCATGAAGCTACTGTGGTCCGGCGAAGAAGTGACGTTCGAGGGCCGCTACACGAAAATCGAATGCGCCCGCATGGGCTTCACCCCATACCAGAAGCCCCACCCGCCGATCGAGATGGGCGCGCAGAGCACGAACGCGGTCAAGCGCGCGGCGCGCATCACCGACGGCGTGTTCCTGGGACCACAGGTCGCCTGGCGCGACGTGGGCGATCTCGCCGAAGTCTTCCGCCGCGAGCGGACCGTGGTTGGCAGCGCCACGCCAGGCGAAATTGGAGCCTCGCGCTGTCTGATGCTTGGTCGCAGTAGGGAGGATGCCGCGGCTCGCGCACGGCAGTACCTCGACAAGACGTTCGCGATGTACGACACGTGGCGCATGCAGGAAGCGGGCATGGTCCCGCTGCAGCTCGACTCACGCATCGGCCTCGACGACTGGACCATCCATGGCTCGAGCAAGGATTGCGTCGAGACACTCCTCCACGCGCGCGACGAGTATGGATTGGACGCCGTCGGCTTTACGATCTATAGCCTGCCGCGGTCACCACAAGCGCGCATCGAGTATTTGCAGCAGATCGCCGAAGAGATCGTGGCGCCGGTGAAAGCAAGTCCGCCAGCGCCAGTGCTCGCGTGATCATCGAACAGCGGGTAACGATCCCAGCGCCGACCGAGCGCGTGTGGGACTTCATGATGGACGTGCCCGCCGTAAGCCAGTGCCTGCCAGGCGTGGAGTCGGTCAGCCGAACAGACCAGGACACGTACGCAGGTACCTTGCATGTGCGGGTCGGGCCGATCGCCGTGCGCCTGGAAGGCAACGTCATCGTCAAAGAACAGAATGCGAGCGATCGCTCGGCGCGAATGGAGCTGAAGGCGGCGGACCGGCGAGTCAATGGCGCGGTCAACGCGAAGATGCTCATGCAATTGCATCCGCGCGACGACGGCCAGACCGACCTGGCCATCCACACCGACGCGGCCGTCATGGGCAAGCTAGGGGAATTTGGCCAGGCGGTGATCCGCAAGAAGGCGGATCAGATGATCGCCGAGTTCGCGCGCAATCTGTCGGCGCAGGTCACCGCGCCCCGCTGAGCGCGTCGAGCCGGTTACTGGTGCTGAGAGGGCGGATCATCCGTCCGCGCGGCTCGCCCACCAGCTCACCGTCGCGCATGACCACCTGACCACGCACCACCGTGGCGACGGCCGCGCCGCGTGTGCGGCGGCCCTCATACGGATTCTGGTTGTTGCCGCCATGCAGCTGTGCGCGATCGATCACGCCTTCCTTATCGAGATCGACGATCGTCAGATCGGCGTCTGAGCCAACTGCGATTGCGCCTTTGAGGGGGTACACGCCCCAGGCGCGCGCTGGCCCTTCGGACGAGACGCGGACGTACTGCTCGAGGCTCATCTTGCCCGCGTTCACCGCGTAGGTGAGGAACAGCCGCACGCTGGTCTCGACCCCGGCGAAGCCCGAGACCGCCTGCCAGATATCTGTGTGCAGCTTGTCTTCGAGCAAGTGTGGCGAATGGTCCGTGGCGATGGCGTTCACGCTGCCTGTCACCAGGCCGTCGAGCAGCGCCGCGTCGTGGCCGGGCTCGCGCACCGGCGGGTTGATGCGCAGCATTGCGCCGAGGGTGTGCATGTCGTTCGACGTCATGAAGCAGTACTGCGGCGCGGTCTCGGCGGTCACGTTGACGCCTCTGGCGCGCCAGGACTCCACTGTCGCCAGTCCCTGGAGCGATGACAGGTGGAAGATGTGGATCTTCGTGTTGGCCAGTTGCGAGAAGAGCGCGGCGCGCTGGATGGCTTCGACCTCGGCGATCACCGGGCGGGACTCGACGTGCGCAAGCGGATCGGTGCGTCCCGACGCCTTCAGTCGACGGATGTGGTGCTGCATGATCGCGTTGTTCTCGGCGTGGAAGCCGATACGCAGTCCGGTTTCGGCGACGTGCCGCATCGCCTCGATCAACATGCCGTCATCGGGCGTTGGGATGCTGCCAATGGACTCGCCGAGGAAGCACTTGTAGCCGGCGACGCCGGCCTGTGCCATCGGCTGAATCTCCTGAACGTTTTCCTGGATGACCAGTCCGTACAGGCCGAAGTCGCAGTAGCTCTTCGCTTCCGCGAGTCTTTGTTTGGCCTGTACCAGCTCAGCGGTGCTCGTGGGCGGCAGCGTGTTGGGCATCTCGAAGACCATCGTGACGCCGCCCATCACCGCGGCGGTTGATCCGCTGCCCCAGTCTTCCTTGTGTTCGAGGCCGGGCTCGCGGAAGTGCACGTGGCAGTCGATGACGCCCGGCAGCACGAACTGGCCGCTGGCATCAATCTCATCGATTCCCACTACGCCGTCGAGCTGCCCGGGCGCAGCGATCTCGGCAATGCGGCCATCGCGCACAGCCAGGTCGGCCGCGTACCGCCCCAGCGGGGTGACGACCGTGCCGTTGCGCACGAGCAGGTCTACGCGTCGTTCAGCCATGTCGGTCCTCCTGAGCTCGGGCCCTGGCGAGGCGGTCGCGGGCTTCGAGGACCGCGTCGACAATTTTGACGTAGCTGCCGCAGCGACAGAGATTGCCCGCCAGGTAGGCGCGGATGGTCGACTCGTCGGGATGGGGATCCTCCGTGAGCAGGGCGACGGTCGTGAGGATGAAGCCAGGCGTGCAATACGAGCACTGGAAGGCGGTGTGGTCGGCGAATGCCTGCTGGATGGGATGCAGCTCGCCGTTGGCTTGTTCCAGGCCTTCGATCGTGAGGATGTCCTTGCCCTGGGCTAACGGGGCCAGGAGTAGGCAGCTGCTGACGGGTTTGCCATCTACCAGCACGGTGCACGCCCCGCACATGCCGACGCCGCAGCCCTCGCGCACCCCGAACAGCTTCAACCGATCGCGCAGGACCTGGAGCAAGGTGTGTTCTGTCCGCGCGCGGACCGTGCGGACCTGCCCATTCACGCGCAGCGCGACCGACAATGTGCCGTCCCCATCGGGCATCACCGTGCTGCCTCACGCAGCGCGCGGAGCAGTTTCTCGGGGGTGATCGGCAGATCGTGGATACGAACGCCCGTGGCGCGGAAGACAGCGTTCCCGACCGCCGCCATCACCGGCGGCAGCGACGTCTCGCCGATGCCGTGGATCTCGGAGCGGCGCGGGTGCTCCAGGATCGACAGGCCGACCGGCGGCACGTCCTCGATGCTGGCGACCATGTAGTCACCCAGATTGGCATTCTGCAGCTGACCGCCGTCATACAGCAGCTCCTCGAACAGCGCCTGCCCGAGCCCGAACGCGACACTGCCCTCGGTCTGCAGCTCCGCCTGCACCGGGTTGATGACCCTGCCCGCGTAGACGGCGGCGTGATACCGCACCACCTGCACCTTGCCAGTCTCGAGATCGACCTCCACCTCGGCGGCGCCCGCGGCCTGGTGCCAGTGCACCGAGCCGATGCCCTGACCCGTCTCGGGATCAAGGCCGCCCTGCGACTGGAAAACACCGCTGCCCAACAGGTTGCCGCGACGGGCCCGCCGCACTACGTCGCCGATCGCCAGTGCGCGATCCGGAGCACCCCGCACGCGGACCGTGCCGTCGATGATCTCCAGGTCGGCTCGATCGACTTCCAGGATCTCGGCCCCGAGCTCGAGCAGCTGGGCGCGGATATCGCCCATTGCTGCGATCACGGCACTGCCCATCGCGTGCGTGGAGCGGCTCGAGCTGGTCTGCTGGTCATACGGCGTCACGTCGGTATCGACGTTCGAGACGGAGACCCACCGCGGCGGGACACCCAACTGCTCGGCAGCCATCAGCGCGAGCGCGGTCTTGAGCCCCTGGCCCATCTCCACCGCGCTGGTCAGGATGTCGATGCTGCCGTCCTCATTGAGCTTCACGTTGGCCGTGGAGGTCGAAGGCGTGGCGGTGCTCTTCGTGACACAGCTCAGGCCCTTCGCGCGCACTTTGAAGCCGTCGACGACGGGCGCTTCGCCGACCCGCCAACCGATGCCCCGCGCTGCCGCGTCGAGCAGTTCGACGAAGTGACAGTCCTCGGCCAGATCGCCGGTGGCGAAGGTCTGGCCATCGACCAGCAGATTGCGCCGCCGCAGCTCGTACGGATCGATGCCCAGTCGGGCGGCGATGGTGTCGAGCTGGCTGTCATACGCCCACGCCGCTTGCGAGACGCCGTAACCGCGGAAGGCGCCGGCCGGTGGCAGGTTGGTATACACCGCGTACGAATCGACCCACATGTTGGGGATGAAGTGCGGGCCACCCGTGGCATAGCCCGAGTTCTTGATCAGCCGCGGACCGATGTCAGCGTAAGCGCCGGTGCTGTAGTAGCAGGTGCTCTTGCGAGCGACGATGGTGCCATCGTTGCGAACGCCAGTTTCGAGCGTGATCACCGCCGCGTGCTTGGTGATCGTGACGAACTCCTCCTCGCGCGACAGATGCAGGCGAACGGGACGGCGGCTCAGGTACGCCAGCGTCGCGGTCAGCGGCTCGATGGACAGGTAGCACTTGGAGCCGTACGAGCCGCCCAGGGTCGGCACGATCACCCGCACCGCCGACAGCGGCAGCTTGAACATCTCTGCTAGCTGCGACCGCAGCAGGTGCGGAGTCTGGACGCCAGTCCAGACGGTGATGCGTCCGGCGTCCGCCTGCGCGAGGCACACGTGGGTCTCCAGCGGCACGTGCTGCACGGCGGGGCTGCTGAACGTGTCCGTGAACACGTGGTCGGCCTGGGCGAACGCCGCGTCGACGTCACCTTTACGCAGCTTGAAGTAGTTGCACACATTCGAGTCGGACTCGGCGTGGATGACCAGGTCGGCGAACGTGGTGCCTGTGCGCGGCGGGCCAGGGTGAATGAGTGGCGCTCCCTCAGCCAGCGCATCCTGCGGGTCGAAGACCGCGGACAATTCTTCGTAGTCGACGTCGATGAGCTTGAGCGCATCGTGCGCCACGTCGAGGTCTTCAGCGACTACCGCCGCGACCGCGTCACCCGCAAAGCGCACCTTGTCGATGGCGAGCACGGCCTGGTCGCGGAAGACGGGTCCGAAGTACGGCCACACGTCCGGTCGATCGCGGATGTCGTCGCCGGTGACTACCAGCGCCACGCCTGGCAGCGCTCGCGCGCGCTCGGCGTCGATGCCACGGATGCGAGCGTGCGGGTAGGTGCTGCGCAGTACCCGGGCGTGCAACATGCCCGGCAGCTCCAGGTTGACGGGATAGTCGACGCGACCCGTGACCCGTGCATGGGCGTCGAGCATGCCCAGGCTCATGAGGCTGCCCTCTGGAGCGCCCGCCGCACCCATACGCGGATCATCTCGGTGCGATACCAGGCGGAGCCGCGCATGTCCGACAGGGTGTCGATGCGCTCCGCGTAGCCGTCGGCGATTGCTTCAATCAGTTGGTCGGTGAGCGGCTGCCCGCGCGCAAGCGCCTCCACATCCGCAAAACGTTGCGGCGTCTCGGACGCGGCGCCCACCGCTACGCGCACGTCGCCACCGGACTCCACCGCGGCGAAGACGCCGACGCACGGGCGGTCCTCAGAGGAGCGGGTGATGAACTTGTCGTACACGGCATTGAAGCCCGCGGACGGGAGTGGGATGCGCACGCCCGTGATGACCTCGTTGGGCGCCAGCGCCGTGGCGTAGAAGCCCTGGCAGAACTCCGCTAGCGCGATGTCGCGCGTGCCGCCTGGCCCGAGCACGTGCACGACGGCGTCCAGCGCCAGGAAGGCCGCGGGCGGGTCCGAGGCGTAGTCCGCTTCGGCGAGCACACCGCCGACCGTGGCGACGTTGCGGATGCGGATATTGGCCACGCTGCCGAACGTGGCCGCGAGCGACGGCACTGCCTCCCTCACCAGCGGATGCGTTTCAACACACCGATGGGTCACGAGTGCGCCGATCTCGAGCGCTCCATCGATGCAGCGAATGTCGTCCAGTCCTGGCAGCCTGGCGATGCTGATCAACGCCAATGGGTGGATCAGGTCCTGGCGGAGCAGGATGCTGACCGCCGTGCCGCCGGCGATCACCCGCGCATCTTCGCCGTAGCTCTCGAGCAGCGCGACCGCCTCGTCTGCTGAACGCGGCTCGAACAACGCGATCGCGCGGGGCACGCCGGAGGAGGCTAGCCCACCCTCACCCCAACCCCTCTCCCAGAGGTAGAGGGGCTTTTCCGGGCGGGATGTTGTGATTGATGCAGAAGAGGTTTTCGGGATCGTAGCGCTGCTTGACTGAGGCCAGCCGCAGCCAGGCGGACGTCGAGTACGCATCGCGCACCCGGGCGGCGGGCTCATCACCCAGGAAGTTGACGTAGACGCCACCAGTCGAGAACGGCCGCATCGCCTCCCAGAATGCATCGGCCCAGGCGATGTGCTCGCCGCCCGCGCCAGGCACGTCCCACTTGGCCAGGATCTCGAGCACCAGCGGCGCGTCGCGCTCGCCGAACGCCGTGGCTTCAGACGAAACGCGCTCTACGGCGCCGCCCATCGGCGTCAGCAGCACGATCGACAGCGGCGAGGTCATGCGCTCCACGAACGCGGCCATCGTATCCGCGGCCGCCTCGCTCAGCGGTTGCAGGTAATGCGACTTCCAGTAGTTCTGAAAACCCGGCAGTGAGCCGGCGTCGAACAGGGTTTGCAGAAGCGTGTACGGCATCGGTCGGATCGCATCCACCAGCGGCGTCCCGAACGCGCGCAGCGGAGCCAGGGCCGGCTCGTCGGCGGTTGCGCACACCGCCATCGAGGCGAGGGCGCGACCGCGCAGAGGTTGGGGGAGGGTTGGCAGGTCGGGTGCGGTGAAGAAGTAGGCCATCGGCGTGAGCGACTCGGGCAGATCGGTGACGTAGCCGCGAAAGAACTCGAGCAGCTCGCGGGCACGCTGCACTGGATGGGCAATGGTGCCGCCGATGATCTCGCCCAGCGGCTCGAGACGATACTCGAACGCGGTGACCACACCGAAGTTGCCGCCACCGCCGCGCAGCGCCCAGAACAGGTCCTCGTGCTGCGTTTCGCTCGCGGTGAGCGAATCGCCCGCGGCGGTTACCACATCGACCGACAGTAGGGAGTCGATGGTCAGGCCGCGCTCGCGCATCAGCCAGCCGAGGCCGCCGCCGAGCGTGAGGCCAGCAACACCGGTGGACGAGATCTGCCCGCCGGTCAGCGCCAGGCCATGCGCGCAGGTAGCGGCGTCCAGTTCGCCCCACACGACACCTGGCTCGACCCGCGCGATGCGCTTCGTGGGGTCGACCTGGACCGCCTTCAGGCCGCTGAGGTCGAGCACCAGGCCGCCATCGCAGGTGCCATGGCCGGCTACCGAATGCCCGCCGCCGCGGATCGCCAGCGGCAGCGCGTGGCGGCGCGCATGCTTCACAACCGCGACGATGTCCGCTGTATCCGCGGGCCGCACGACCGCCCCTGGCCGCGCATCGACGCTGGCGTTCCACACCCGGCGCGCAACGTCGTATTCGGCGTCGGCAGGCGTGAGCACCTGACCACGCACTCCGCGCAACGGTGAAGCAGCGTTGTATACAGCCACGAGTTTCTCGCCGTAGACTACCCGCGGGCCGCCGTTGACCGCTACCGACACGCCTCCCGACACGCTCGTGCAGGTGCTGCCCGAGCCATTGTCCACGGAGCAACAGACGTGGCTCGAGCGGGCATGGCGCGCGCTACAGCCGACCGAGCTGACCGAGCTCGACCGAGCCCTGACCAGCATTCCGAGCCCGACCGGTCAGGAGCGCGCGATCGCGGAATTCCTGGTGCAGCACCTGGCCGAGGCGGGACTCGAGTCGACGTACCAGCCGATCGACGACGAGCAGGGCAACGCTATCGGCCGCTTGCGCGGCAGCGGCGAAGGCCCGGACCTGCTGCTGTATGCGCCGACCGATACCGCCTTCAGCGGTGATCCGGAAGAGGAATTGCCGTGGCTTGGCTCATCGGTTCGAGCCGACCTCGCGCCCCACGGCGTTCTCCAGGATGACTACGTCATCGGCCTGGGCGCAGAAAACCCGAAGGCCTATGTCACGTGCGTGGTGGCGGCTGCGCTGGCGGTCAAACGCGCGGGCACCCCGCTCCGCGGATCACTTCTGGTCGGGTTGGGTGCGGGCGGTATGCCGACAAATCGTCGACCGGGTGTGAACCGTGCGAACGCGGGCCAGGGGAACGGCTGCTCGTTCATGCTCGAGCAAGGCGCCCGCGGCGACTTCGCCATCCTGGCCAAGCCGGGCTACGCGGTGTCGTGGGAAGAAGTCGGTCTGTGCTGGTTCAAGGTCCGCGTGCGTGGGCGCCTGGGGTACACAGGCATCCGCCACATCGTCCCGTACAAGAATCCGATCGTCGACGCCGCCACCGTGATCGCGGGTCTCGAGGAATGGTTTCCGCGCTACTCGGCCCGCCACACATCCGGTCTGGTCGCGCCGCAGGGCTCGATCGGGGCCATCCGCGGCGGCTGGACTCACAAGCCAGCCTTCGTACCCGCGGCGACCGACCTGTACGTCGACATTCGCGTGAGTCCGCGATCCGATCCGTTGCAAGTGAAGCGCGAGCTCGGCCAGGCGCTGGCCGAGATTCAGGCAGCGCACCCCGGCCTGGAAGTGGAGCACGAGATGATCCTGTCGATTCCAGGCACGCGCACCGATCCGCGCAACTGGATCGTGCAATCGCTGATGCGCGCGTGGGAGCATCGCGAGGGTCAGCCGCATACGCCGATCACGGGCACCAGCGGCGCCACCGACGCTGCGATTCTGCGCGGCCGCGGCATCCCGACGGCACGGCTCGGCCTGCCGCGCACGCCGCCGCATCCTGCCTACCCAGGGTTCTCGATGGGCGCCGCGACGCCCGCGGCGATGCAGCGGCTGACCGAATGCCTCATCTATTCCATCGTCGACACCTGTACGCGAGACCGTGCGGCGGTTGGCCTCGCGGCCTGATCGGAGGGAGCACATGCGAAATCTGTTGCCGTTGTTGAGCGCTGGACTGTTAGTGCTGAGTGCGTGCGCGCCTGCAGCGCAAGTCGCGCAACCCACAGCTGCGCCAGCAAAAGTGTTCAAGGTCGGCATCAGCCAGTTCTTCTCGCACCCCGTCATCGACGACTACCGCGAAGGCTTTAAGAGTGGCATGGCCAAAGCTGGGCTCATGGAGGGGCAGCAGGTCACGTACGACGTCCAGAACGCCCAGTTCAACATGGATACCCTGCGGGCAATCGCGCAGAAGTTTCAGGCGGACAAGGTCGACCTGGTGTTCACAATGACCACGCCGGCCACGCTCGCGACGCTGAATGTGATCAGCGATACGCCCATCGTGTTTGGCCTGGCCACGGACGCCAAGGGTTCCGGCATTTTGAAGGACACCGCGAAGCCCGATCGCAACGCGACGGGTGTCGAGAGCTGGTGGCCGCCGGACAAGCACCTCGAAGCGATGCGCAAGGTGTTGCCCAACGCCAAACGGCTGGGCGTGCCCTACAACAGCGGCGAGTCCAACTCACGCATCCAGATGGACAACTACAAGCAGGCGGCGGCCGGCACGGGGTTCGAGTTTGTCGAGGCCAACGTGACCAGCACCAATGATGTGCAGCCAGCCGTACAGTCGCTGGTCGGTCGGTCGGACGCCATCCTGATCATCGGCGACAACACCGTGCAGGGCGCGATTGGCGCTGTGCTGAAAGTCGGCTTCGAAAACAAGCTGCCCGTCTTGAGCACCGACCCAGAGAATGCCAAGGAGGGTGTTCTGTCTGGCTGGGGCATCAACCAGAAGGACACGGGCGGGCAGGCGGGCGAGCTCGCGGCGCGCGTGTTGAAGGGCGCCAAGGTGGTGGATACCCCGGTCGAAAGGCCGCGCAAGTACTGGTTTACCGTCAACACCGCCGCCGCCACGCGATTGGGGCTGACGGTGCCAGGTGACGTGCTCAAGCAGACCGACCAGACGTACGACACGCTCACCGTTCAGTAACTAGTGTCATCCCGAGGAGGCACTGCAATGTCATCCCGAGGAGGCACGACGAGGGATCTCCCGGACGTTGCGTGTCATCCCGAGGAGGCACTGCAATGTCATCCCGAGGAGGCACGACGAGGGATCTCACGTATGGACCGCCAGCCATGAGATCCCTCGCAGGCTCGGGATGACAGTTGGCAGCACTAGCATCAGATCCCTCGCAGGCTCGGGATGACAGTTGGCAGCACTAGCGTGAGATCCCTCGCAGGCTCGGGATGACATCGTCATTGCTCCTGCGCGCGGCCATGGTGCTAGCCGCGGACGGCCCCGTTGCTGAGGCGCCGGGGGTGCTTGTGCGCGACGGCCGCGTTGTCGCGGTGGGTCCGGCTGAGAGCCTGGCCGCTGAGGCGGATGCCACCGTTGACCTGGGACCACTGACACTCGCGCCCGGGCTCATCGATACCCACGTGCATATCACCGGCAATGGCTCGCGCAGCGCTCCGGACGACATGCGGCACGACAGCCGCGACATCCTGCTGCTGCAAGCTGGCGCCAACGCGCAGCGCGCCCTGGCCGAAGGCATCACCACCGTGCGCGACTGTGGCGCGCACAACGACGTCATCTTTCCCTTCAAGGACGCGGCGAATCGAGGATTGATCCCAGCGCCGCGAGTGCTCGCCGCGGGCGCCCCGCTCACACGCACCGGTGGGCACGGTCACTGGTGGGGCGGCGAGGTTGACACAGCCGACGAGGCGCGCAAGGCGATCCGCCAACAAGCGAAGCTCGGCGCGGACTGCATCAAAGTGATGGTCGACGGCGGGATCGATCTCACCAACCATCAGCCGGGCTTGCTGTACTTCCCACCCGCGGAGCTTTCCGAAATTGTCGAGGAGGCCACGCGCTGGCGGCGGCCCGTGGTGGCACACTGCCTCACGGTCGCGGCCGTGCGCTCGGCTACCGAGGCGGGCGTGGCCAGCATCGAGCACTGCATCTTCTTCGACATCGATGCCGATGGCATGCGCTATGACGTCGACCTGGTGAACGTGATCGCGTCGAAGGGCATCTATGTCGACCCGGGCCAGGCGTTTGCCTACGAAGTCTTCACCGACCCGACCGCGGCCACGACATTTCCGCGCAACGCGGCGATGTTCCGCCAGCGGCTCGCCGACGACGCTTGCATGTGGCGACAGGGCGTCAAGCTTGTGCCCGGCAGCGACGCCGGCTGGTACGCAACGCCCTTTGGTCGGTACGCGCTGATGCCCGAGCTCATGGTCTCCGACATGGGCATGTCGCCGCGCGATGCCTTCCTGGCGTGCACGCAGGTGGCGGCCTCCGCCATCGGCTTGGGCGCCGAAACAGGCTCGATCGCCGAAGGCCTGCGTGCCGACCTGGTGGCGCTGGACGGCGATCCCACCCAGGACATCAGCGCGCTGCGGCGGGTGCGCTGGACGATGGTCGGCGGCCGCGTCCTGTACGACCGCGTGAGCTAGCGGGCCGCGGCGCCTTGCAAATGATTCCGGCTATTCCCCCCGCGGGCGAGTCGTGCGCGCCCGCTAGCGCAGCAGGATCCGGTCTTCGCTCAGGCGACTGCCTGCTTGCTGCTCGTAGCGCGAGACAAGCTCGGGGATCGTCAGCGATTGCTTCGCCGCGCCGGCGATGTCGAGCACGATGCGGCCGGCGTGCAGCATGAGCAGACGGTTGCCGTAGGCGAGGGCCTGCTCGACGTTGTGGGTCACCATCAGCGTGCTGATGCCATGCTGCTCGACGATGCGTCTGGTGATCTCCAGCACAAGCGGCGCTGTCCGCGGGTCGAGCGCCGCGACGTGCTCGTCAAGAAGCAACAGCCGCGGCGTGCGCAGCGTAGCCAGCACCAACGCGAGCGCTTGACGTTGCCCGCCGGAGAGCGAGCCCGCGGCCGCGGACAACCGTGATTCGAGGCCGAGGCCGAGCGGCGCGAGCGCTTCGCGGAACACGCCACGGCGATCGCGCGACACACCCTGCCCGAGCCCACGCGGCTGGCCGCGGAGCAGCGCCAGCGCCAGGTTCTGCTCCACCGACAACGTTGCTGCGCTGCCGGCCTTCGGATCCTGGCTCACGCGACCGATGAACCGCGCCCGAGCATGGGCAGGCAGCGCGGTCAGGTCGCGGCCATCGAGCACCACGCGGCCGCCGCCCACGGGCTGGGAGCCGGCGATCACGTTGAGCAGCGTGCTCTTGCCCGCGCCATTGGAGCCCACGAGGGTGACGAACTCGCCTTCCAAGAGCGTGAGCGACACGCTGTCGAGGGCTACGACTTCGTCTGCCGTGCCCGGGGCAAACACCTGGCGGAGCTCTTCGAGCCGCAGCAAGGTCATACGTGAGGCCAGCGCTGCTGGAGCGGCAGGCCGCTACGCCGCACGAGGTGCGGGCTGAGCTGCTCGGCTTCGCGGTACAGCGCGGGTTCGTCGAGAGTGACGCTGCGCCCGTGCGAGACGACGATGCGGCCATCGACGAGCACCGTGTCCACGCTCCGCCCATCAGTGGCGTACACCAGGCAGTTGGCGACGTTGATCAGCGGCACCATCTCCGGTCGGTCGCGGTCGAGAAGCACCACATCGGCCTTCTTACCAGGTTCGAGCGAGCCGATCTCGTCTTCGAGGCCAATCGACCGCGCACCGTGCAGCGTGGCCATCTCGAGCGCCGTCTCGGCGGGAATGCACGAGGAGTCCTGCCGACTGTCCTTGAACAGGCCAGCTGCCAGATACATCGCCCGACTGAGATCGAGCTGATCGCCAGCGTCGCCGCCGTCAGTCCCCAGGCCGACGCTGATGCCACGCGCTAGCATCTCGGGGAATCGGCCATGGGTGCTGGCGCCATACGCGAGTCGAAAGGCGGTGCCCGGACAGTGGACGACCCGTGTCTGGGTCGCCGCCAGCAGCTCGATCTCTGCCGCGGAAACGTGGTTCATGTGCACCAGGCGCGTGCGCGGGCCGAGCAATCCGAGATCGCGCAGGTGCTCGACGGGCGAAACCCCCCAGGCTGCCTGCGCTTCAGGAACGTAGTCGGCATATGCGGATTGGTGAAAATTCAGCAGCAGCGAGCGCCGCTCGGCCAGATCCCTCAAGCCTGATAGCAGACGCTCGCTGCACGTCTCGATGTTGATCACCGCGGCCATCGTGCGGATGCGCCCGTCCGCGGCGCCGTGGAACTGCTGGACCATCTCTTCGGTCGCCGCCAGCGCAGACTCCGCGGTCTGGCGGAACGCCGCGGGCTTGGGCACGCGGTCCCACGTCCAGCGGCCGAGGATGCCCCGCAAGCCGGTCGCTTCAATGGCGCGCGCGACCTGGCCGACGTGTTTGATCGTGCCGCCATCGCACAAGGTGGTCACGCCATTGCGCAGCAATTCGACCGAGCTGAGCAGCGCGGCAACGTGCTCCTCCTCGGGTTCGATCGCCGCGTACAGGTGGGTTGCCCATTCGCGGATCCATGCCCGCTGGCCGACCGAATCGGGGAACAGGCCACGCGCGAGCGTCTCCGCTGTCACGTGGACGTGGGCATCGATGTAACCGGGTCGGACGACGCGGCGGCGGGCGTCGATCACTCGCGTAGGCTGGTACTCACGCTGCAGCGCCTCCCGCTTGCCGACCGCGACGATGCGGTCGCCGGAGATCGCGACGGCGCCGTCCTCGATGACCCGCCGCTGCGCATCGAGGGTGACCACGAGGCCGCCGTCGAGCAGGAGATCGATGGCGGTCACTGGGTGACGCGGCGCCACATGCGGGGCAGCGAGACACCCAGCGTCAGCACCACCAGCGTGGCGGTGATCAGCTTCAGCAGGGTCGGCGCCAGGCCAGCAAGCAGTGCTAGAGCGATGATGAGCCGATAGATGAACGAACCGCCGAGGAGTGCGAGCAGGCTCCACAAGGTTCGGCGAGCCCCGAACACTGCTTCCGAGATGATGATCGCGGCCAGGCCGGCCACCAGGGTGCCAACGCCCATGCCGACGTCGGCGAAGCCTTGCAATTGCGCCACCAGTGCGCCCGCGAGTCCGACCAGACCGTTGGCCAGCACGAGGCCGAACACGCGCATGTTGTCGGTGTGGATGCCCAGCGCCGCCGCCATCCCGGGATTGGCGCCGACCGCTCGCAGCGCCAGCCCGAGATCGGTATGCAGCAGCCAGTTCAGGCTCAGCGCGAGCACGACCGCGATCGCGAGCAGCAGGCCGATGCGCGGCCACACGCCCGTGGCGCCGGTCAGCGCGTACACCTTTTCGTAAACCGTGACCTGGCCCAACAAGGGGGTGTTCGGGCGGTCCATCACCACCAGGGTGATGGAGTACAGCGCGGTGGTCACGAGGATGCCCGCGAGGATGTCGTTGATGCCTCGGCGGGTGTGCAGGATTCCCGTTGCCAGTCCAGCGAGCATGCCCGCGGCGACGGCCAGCAGTGTGCCGAGGACGGCATCGCCGCCGCGGAAGATGAACGTAGCGGCGACAGCCGCACCCGCCGGAAAACTGCCCTCGACGGTCAGGTCAGGGAACGCCAGTATGCGGAAGGTGACGAAGACGCCGAGCGCCACGCACGCCCAGACGAGACCGTTCTCGAGCGAATCGACGGCTGCGCTCGTCATCGTTGGTGCATCATCCTGAGCGTATCGGCCTCATCCTGAGCGCATCGGCCTCATCCTGAGCTTGCGAAGGATCTACCGCAAGGCCGATACGGTAGATCCTTCGGCTCGCAGGCTCACCTCAGGATGAGGCGAATCGTTCCTCCTCAGGATGAGGCGGAGTCACGCCTCGTCGGGATGAGGCGAATCGTTCCTCCTCAGGATGAGGCGGAGTCACGCCTCGTCGGGATGAGGCGAATCGTTCCTCCTCAGGATGAGGCGAGTCGTACCTCCTTGGGATGGCAATCAGCGGGCCTGGCCGAGGTCCTTGACCACCGCGTCGACGAACTGCGTGGTGGCCACCTCATCGGCTTTGACGGCCCGCTTCAGCGCGCCCAGGTCGACCAGCAATTGCTGTGTGCGATCGATGCCCTCGAGGGTCAGACCACCGTTGAGCCCGTACACGTTCAGTTCCATCAGACCGCGCATGCCGCGGGTCATGAGCGGGTGGGGGACCTCCTTGATGTACTTCTCGGCGATGGTCGCGGCCGGCTCCGGGTTGTCCTTCGCCCAGCGGTAGCCCTTGATCTCCGCCTTCAAAAACTTCTGCACGAGCGGCGACTGGTCTTTGATCACATCGTCGCGGGTGATGTTGTAGGCCAGCGGCAGATCCGGAAACTCCTTGGACAACGTCGTCAGCACTTTGACGTCGCCGCTGTCGATCGCGTCCAGGATCGGCTGCAGGATCAGGATGGTCATCGTGGACGCGACGACCCGATTGCTGAGGATCGCGCGCGCACGATCGGCGGGTCCACCGATGGCCACGAAGTCGATGGCAGTCGGATCGGCGCCGTAGCGCTCGGCCAGGATCTTGGCGGTCACGTGCGAGGTGTCGCCTGGATTGGCGATCGCGTACGACTTCCCGACCAGGTCCTTGTAGCCCTCGATCCCCTTGGCCACCACGACCGAGTCGGTTCCCTTGGCGACCGGTGACGAGATGATCTTGATCGGGGCGCCGTTCGCCTGGGCCAGGAAGGCGGTGTCGCCGCCGGTCATGACGATATCGGCGTCGCGGCTCAGCAGCGCCCGCACGGCCGTGACGGCGCCCGGATACGCGATGATCTCGACGTCCAGCCCTTCGTCCTTGAAGAAGCCATTCTCCAGCGCGAAGTAGGCGCCCACGGTCGTGATCGCCGGCGGCGCGGTGGGCAGACCGTACTTCACCTTGGTCAGCGCGGCCGCGGCGGGCTTGGGCACAGCCGTGGGTGCTGCCGTTGGGGCGGCAGGCGCGGCCGTCGGTGGCGCGGGCGCCGCGGTAGGTGCCGCCGGCTTAGGCGCCGCGGTCGGTGCAGCCGTAGGCGCGGGCGCCGCTGGCGCCTGAGTCGGGGCCGGTTGAGCGGCCGGTGTGCACGCGACGGTGGCGAGCAGCGCCACACTGGCGAAGCTTCCTAGAGCTCGCTGAACGAGGGCGGTTGTAATCACAGAGCTATCCCTCCCCGCGCGCTCACTCGGCGCGCTCCGATTCCTTCCAGGGCGCCAGCCGCCGTTCGAGCAGCTGGGCCAGTCCGGTCAGGCTCACACCCAGCAGTGACAGGGTGATGACTGGCACGAACAATTTGGCCGTGGCGAAGGCATTGGAATACACGATGATCAGCGACCCGACGCCGCTGAGCGCAGTGAAGAATTCGGCCACGACCATGCCAATCACGCCGCGGCCAACGGCCAGTCGAATGCCGGCCATGATGAATGGCAGTGCGCTGGGCAGAATCACCATGCGCATGACCTGGCGGTCCGACGCGCCGTATGCGCGCGCAACGTCGACATTGGCGCGGCTGACGTTGCGCACGCCGGCCAGGGTGTTGATGACGATCGGAAAGAAGCACGCCTCGGTAATGATGACCACCTTGGCGGCCAGGCCGAGCCCGAACCACAGCATGATCAGCGGGATCAGCGCCACGCCAGGCGTGGCGTACAGCGCGACCACGAAGGGGTCGAACGCGTAGTACACGCTGCGGTAGCGACCCATCAGCACACCCAACCCGATACCCAGCACCAGTGCCAGGCTGAACCCGATCGCCAGTCCCTGCAGGCTCTTCAGCGTTGCCGCGAGCAATTCGCCGGAGCTGATCAGCTCGACTGCGGCGCCGAAGATCGCGACCGGATAGGTCAGAAAGATGGGATTCAGCGAGCGGCCGTAGATCTCCCAGACGATCAGGAACGCGCCAACCGTGGCGGCCCGAATCAGGTTCGGGTGCTCGCCTAGTCGGAAGCCGCCGCGACGCGGCGGCTGCACGCCGCGTATCAGGCCATCGCTCGGCGGTGCGTCATCCTGAGGCGAGCCTGCGAGCCGAAGGATCTCACTCTGCAACGCGAGATCCTTCGCTTCGCTCAGGATGACAGCCGCACGCGGGCAGCATGTGCGCGGCCATAGTAGTCCGTCCTTTCCGCGAGCAGGCGGGTCACTTCGCGGCGGATGTCCAGGAAACGGGGATCCGACCGAGCGTCAAAGTCGTAGCGCGGCTTCGGCAGATCGACCGCGATTTCGCCCACCAGCCGACCGGGCCGCGCGGAGAAGATCAGAATGCGGTCCGAAAGATAGATCGCCTCCTCGACACTGTGGGTGACGAACAGCACGGTGGTCTGCGTGAGCGCGCAGATGCGCAGCAGCTCGTCCTGGAGTAACGTCCGCATCTGCGCGTCGACGGCCCCGAAGGGCTCATCCATCAGCAGCAAGCGCGGCTCCGTTGACAGCGCGCGCGCCAGACCCGTGCGCTGCTGCATACCGCCCGAGATCTGATGCGGATAGTGCTTCTCGAAGCCGGTCAAGCCCACCAGCTCGATGTACTGCCGCGCCTGACGCTCGCGTTCGACTCGACCGAGGCCTCGAATCTCCAGGCCGAGGCACACGTTGTCGAGCACGGAGCGCCATGGGAAGAGGCCGTAATTCTGGAAGACCAGACAGCGGGTGTTGCCCGGCGGGCCCGCCTTCGTGCCATCGATCAGAACGTCGCCCTGGTCGGCTGTTTCGATGCCCGCGACGATGCGCGCGAGCGTGGTCTTGCCGCAGCCGCTCGGGCCGAGGACGGAGACGAATTCGCGCGGCGCGATGCTGAAGGTGACGCCGTCGAGCACGAGCAGCGCGTCCCACGTGTTTTCGCGGCGCTGGTAGAACATCTTGCGCACCGCGTGCAGGTCGAGAGCGTTAGCGGTGGGCGGCGTAGTTGTCGAGGATGGTGGCTGCAAACTTCACGCCCTTGACGTAGTGCTCGACCGTCACGAACTCGTCCGTCGCGTGGCCGCGCGCCCCCGGCGGCCCGACCCCGGTCTGCACACCTGGGATACCCATTACCGTCCCCAACCACGCACCCTGTCGACCGGCAAACTCCTCGGTCGGCTTGAGCATCGGTTCGCCGTACAGCGAGCGCGCGGCATCCACCACCGCCGAGACAATCGCGGCCCGCGGCGCCGTCTTCGCCGTTTCCACGGTCGCCAGCGTGCGTATCTCCACGTCTTCGAAGCCGTGCCGATCGAGGTGGCCGCGCAGCTGCGCGAGCACCCCCTCGGGCGTCTGGTTCGGAACAATGCGGAATTCCAACTTGGCGGAAGCATGCGTTGGGATCACCGCCTTGGGTCCCTCGCCGCTGAAGCCGGAGGTCAGACCGCAGATTGCCAGGCCCGGTTGGAACAGCAAGCGGCGAACGGCTTCCAGGCCGCGCACGCCGGTGAGAAAACCCGGCAGGCCAGCGTCGTCCAGCTGCCGCTGGTCGTTCCACGGCATTGCCGCCATCAACTGCTCGTCTTCTTCGGTCGGCGGCTCGAGGTTGTCGTAGAAGCCATCCAGCAGCACCCGCTCGTCCGGGCCCTTGATCGATGCCAGCGCCCACGTCAGCCGCCACGCGGGATTCAGGTACAGGCGCGCGCCGGCCGAATGCAGCTCCTTCTTCGCGCCGCTCACTTCGAGCTCGACGTACAGCATGCCGCTGGTCCCGAGCCCGATCTTGGGGACACCCCTGGCGTCGATGCCGCCGTCGAAGGACAGCGCCGCGTCCGCGGCGAGCCGCTCGCGGAAGCGCTCCATGAACGTGGGCAGGTTGGCGCTGCCGCGCTCCTCTTCGCCTTCGAGGATGAGCTTCAAACCAACCGGTGCTTCGCCGCGCACCGTGACCAGAGTCTCGACCGCTTTGATGAGCGCCAGCACGTTGGCTTTGGCATCCGTTGCGCCGCGGCCAATGATGCGACCGTCGACCCGCTCCGCCGCGAACGGCGGGTACGTCCACTTGTCGATCGGCTCAGGCGAGATGACGTCGTAGTGGCTGTACAGGAGCAGCGTCGGTGCGCCGGGCGGAGCCGCGCGCTCCAGCAGGACGAAGGGCGCCAGCTCATCAACCTCGATCACCTCGGCTGACCAGTGCGCGGCACGACCGAGCTCGCGCAGGTACGCCGCGCAGGCACGCACCTCGTCCAGGAAGCCCGTCCGGCTCGGCTGTCGGATCAGCCCGCGCAGGTCCTCGATGAACCGCTCGGCGTGCTCGTCGACGTAGCTGTATACAGCGTCGAGCGACGTCGTTTGCGGGCTGGCCACAGTTGGCTGAGCGTATCCAGCGGACTCTCGCGTGTCAATTCTCCCCCTCCCTCTAGGAGAGGCTTCATCAAGGGGTGAGGGCGAATGTATGCAGTCGTGCGTTGGGACTGGTCAGGCACCCTCACCCGCGCTGCGCGCGACCTCTCCCAGAGGGAGAAGTGACAATCGCCTTCGGCAGCACGGCGCGGACGCCGATCATCGGTCGATTGACCACCTGGTTGATGCGCAGATCGACCGCCGCGCTGGCCAGCGCATACGCATCCGCCCGCTGCAAGCCGGTCCGTTCGGTGATGAGGTCGAGCATCGCTTCCAGGCAGTCGCGCGCGGCCTCTTCGAAGGTGGGCGCGGCACCGAGCGTGAGGTAGGCGTCCGGGGTTTCGGCGCGCGGAGCCGCCAGCGGCTGTTTGAGTACGTTGAAGCGCAGGCGCGCGGTGACGGCGCACTCGATGGCGGTGACGCACACCTCGCCGTCACCCTGTGCCGCGTGGCCATCGCCGCACGAGAACAACGCGCCGCTCACGAACACGGGCAAGTACAACACCGAGCCCGCTACGAGGTCGCGGCAGTCGAGGTTGCCGCCGTGCGGTCCGGGCGGAATCGTGGAATGCACGCCCGAGGCGGGCGCAACGCCCATGACACCCAGGAACGGCCGCAGTGGGACGCGAATGCGGTCCGTCAGCTCCGCGTAGCCATTCGACAGGCGATAGGCGCGGAAGTACTCGGGGAAACCGAGTAGCAACCCCGCGGCGGGGCGTTGCATCGTGAAGCCCCATTCGGCAGTCGCGACATCCAGAATGTGCACCGCCAGCGTGTCGCCCGGCTCTGCCCCGCGAACGAAGATCGGGCCACTGAGCGCATGCAGCCGGCGCATATCCATCGAAGCGACGTCGGCGGGCGTGCTGTCAGGACGGAACTGATCGTCTTCACCGCTGCGCGTCTCGATCACGACCTCGCGGCCCGAGTCGATCGTCCGCACCGGCGGCAAAGCTGCGTCCCATCGGAAATGGATGTTGCGGTCGTCGTCGCGGCGCAGGGTTTCGGGCGCCACTGTCATCCCGAGCTTGCGAGGGATCTCATGGTGAGCATTCGAGCGCGAGATCCCTCGTCGTCCCTCCTCGGGATGACATGTCCACCAGGAGATCCCTCGTCGTTCCTCCTCGGGATGACACAACCACGCAGGTCGTGTATACAGCATCCAATGGCGAGCCTGTACGAGTCCGTTCTGCGGCCGCTGCTGTTCCGACTCAGCCCCGACAGGTCGCACGCTGTTGCCCATGCGGCGCTGCGGCTCGCGGCGCCGTGGCGCGTCCTGGGTGCGTCGAGCCGCGTCGAGGACCCGCGCCTCGCAACGGAGCTCGCTGGGCTGCGGCTCACGAACCCGATCGGCCTGGCGCCCGGCTTCGACAAGAACGCCGAATTGCTGCCGAGCCTGGGTCAGCTCGGCTTCGGGTACCTCGTGGTGGGCTCGATCACGCCGTTGCCGCGGGCCGGCAATCCAGTGCCGCGGCTGGCGCGCTACGCGGATCGTTCGGCGATTGCCAACTGCATGGGTATGCCGAATCGCGGCCTGTCCGCGGCAGTCGCGCGCCTCGCGGCGACGTCGCTTTCGACTCCCGTGATTGCCAGCGTCGCGGGCTTCACCGGCGACGAGTTGTTCGACGCGGCGCTCGCCGTCGCACCCCATGTCGCGGCGGTGGAGATCGGCCTGGTATGCCCGAACACCACGGAGGACGAGCGGCTGGACGAGCTGCGCATCTTCTCAACGCTGGTCGAAAAGCTCGCGGCGACTGTCGCGCCGCGCAGGCCGGTGTTCATCAAGCTGCCACCACATCACTCCGAGACCGATTGGGCGCGCATCCGCGGCATGCTCGACGTGTGCCTGGGCGCGGGCATCCAGGGCGTGAGCGTGAGCGGTACCCGTCGCATCAAGGACCCGCGCCTGAGCCTGGGCGAAGGCTCGATCGCCGGCCGCCCGGTGTTCGCCGATGCCGTGCGCATCACGCGCGATGTGGCCCAGCACTCGCGGGGAAAGCTGGCGATCAAGGCCGCGGGGGGCGTGTTCGAGGGCATCGATGCGGCGGAGCTGCTGCGCTCGGGTGCGACCACGGTCGAGCTGTACTCCGCCTTCATCTACCGCGGCTGGGATGTGGCCGGGCGCATCAAGCGCGAGCTCGCTGCGCTGCTCACCCAGCAGGGATTGCCAAGCGTGCGCGATCTGCAGCCGGTAGAGACTTGTCATCCCGAGCCTGCGAGGGTCTCATTGTGAGCTGCTCACTGTCATCCCGAGCCTGCTCAATGTCATCCCGAGCTTGCGAGGGATCTCATGCTTGCCGGTCCGTACGTGAGATCCCTCGTCGTGCCTCCTCGGGATGACACCCAACATACCCGAGATCCGTCGTCGTGCCTCCTCGGGATGACAAGGGCTATCGGCACGTCAGTCGCGCGCCGCGATGGCGTTGCCAAGGTGACGGGCGCGACCCGCTACGCGGCGGACGTGCACCTTGAAGGGACGTTGGTAGCGGGCATTCTGCGCAGCCCGTGGCCGTACGCGCGCATCGTAAGCATCGACGCGAGCGCGGCGCGCCATTTGGCTGGCGTGCACGCGGTCCTCACGGGCCGCGACATCCCCGAGCTGCTGGCGGGCCGCAGTCTGGGTGACGTTCCCGTGCTATGCCGCGACGTCGTGCGGTTCGTCGGCGACCGCGTGGCAGCGGTCGCGGCCGAGACGCGCGATGCGGTCGAAGAAGCGCTGGCGCTGATCGAGGTCGAGTACGAGGAGCTCGAACCAGTCTTTGACGCGCGCCAGGCGGTCGCGCCCTCAGCACCGGTCCTGCACCCGCGTTTCCTGGAGTACGTCGGCGCGCCCAAACAGCCGCTGCCCCTGCCCAACCTGTGCGCGTACACGTGTCTGACCAAGGGGGACGTCGAAGCCGCGCTGGCTGGCGCGGACACGGTACTTGAGCATCGCTTCACGACGCCCATGCAGCACCAGGGCTACATCGAGCCCCAGGCGTGCACCGTCGCCATCGACGGCGACGGGATTGTCCGCGTGTGGGCCTCGAACAAGGCGCCGTTCCTGGTCCGCAACGAGCTGGCGCGGATTCTCGACCTGCCGCCGGAGCTCATCGTGGTCGAGCCGACCTCCGTAGGCGGCGACTTTGGCGGCAAGGGCAGCGCCATGGATGTCCCACTGGCGGTGCTGCTTGCCCGTGCCAGCGACCGTCCAGTGCGGATCGTTCTCAGCGGCAGCGATGAGTTCGCCGCCGCCAACCCACGCCACGCCGCCGAGATCACCATCCGCAGCGGCCTGTCAGCCACTGGCGAAATTGTCGCCCGCGATGTGCGGTTGCTGTTCGACGGCGGCGCATACGCCGGATTCAAGCCCATTCCAGGGGTAAATCTCGCGGCGAACTTCTGGTCGGCAGGGCCATACACCACGCCGAACGTTCGCTTCGAGAGCATGGTTGCCTACACCAACCACGTGCCCGCTGGGCACATGCGCGCGCCGGGTATCGCGCAGGTCGTGTTTGCCGAGGAAGTCGATCTGGACTTGCTGGCCCAGGCGGTCGACCAGGACCCGCTCACGTTCCGCGAACGGCACGCGCTACGCGACGGCGACATCGGACCCCTTGGCGAAGAGTGGTCGGCGATGCGGCTGCGCGAATGCCTCGCGCGCGTGCGCCGCGATTCGGAGTGGGACGCGCCGAAGCCGCGCGACGTCGGCCGTGGTGTCGCGGTCAGTCACTGCGCGGGTGGCTTGGGCGCCTCCACCGCCGTGGTCGAGGTGGCGTGCGATGGGCGGGTGACGCTGCGCACGGGTGTCAGCGACCAGGGCTCAGGCTCACATACCGTGCTGTTGCAGATCGTGGCAGAGGAGCTCGGTGTCGCGGTCGAACGCGTGGAGCTCGCTGTGGGTGCGACCGATAGCGCGCCGTTTGACAGCGGCAGCTCCGCCAGCCGGGTGACGTACGTCGCCGGCCTCGCGGCGCAGCAGGCAGCAGCCAACTTGAAGGACCGGTTGCGTGAGCTGGCGTCCGAGTACCTGGGGTGCGCTGCGGGCAATATCGAGATCCAGGGCGGAGTGCTGCGCGACGCGGAGCGGCCGGACGTCAGCACGGACCTCGACGAGCTGGCGCGCCGCGGGATCGACCCCAACACGCCTTTGCTGGGCCACGGCGAGTTCAAGGATTTTCAGCTGGCCGATACGCCGAGTTTCGCGGCGGTAGTCGTCGAGGTGGCGGTCGACCGCGACACGGGACAGGTTTCGATTCGAAACGTCACGTGCGCCTACGACGTGGGCACGGTGTTGAATCCGCTCGGGATGCGCGGCCAACTGGAAGGCGGATTGGCTCAGGGCCTCGGGTTCGCGGTGATGGAGGAATTGCGCCTGGGCGACGCCGGTCGTGTCGCGACAGTGAATCTGGGCGAGTACAAGCTGCCGACGATGAGCGATGTTCCGCGCTACAGCGCGGCGTTGATCACCGAAGCCGCTGGCAGCGGGCCGTTCGGGGCGAAGTCCGTAGGCGAGCTGACGACACCGCTGTTGCCACCCGCGATCAGTAACGCCGTGTTCGACGCCGTCGGCGTGCGCATTGTCGATCTGCCGATCACGGCCGAGAAGGTGTTCATGGCGCTGCCATGACGCAGTACAGCACGGACGTGGCGCAGGTGTTCCACGAAGCGCTTCGGTCCTCGGGTGTGGACTTCGCGGTGTACCTGCCAGATAGCTTGCTCGACCCGATCGAGCGGCTCCTCGACGCTGACCCGGGGGTACAGAGCGTTGTCTGCGCACGCGAGGACGAAGGTCTTGCCGTGGCGATGGGGGCCGTACTCGGCGGAAAGACCTCGGTGGCCTTGATGGAGGGTTCGGGGTTGGGTCTGTCAGGTCTGATCCTGGCTCGCGGACTCCTGCAGCGCACGCCGCTGCTCCTGATCGCGAGCCACGACCGCGCGCTCGGTATGCAGTTCGACTACCACGGCGCCACGCGAATGGTCGGCCAGGCCACCCTGGACGGCCTCGGCATTCCGTACGTGGTACTCAATTCGGCCGAGATGGTCGCGACTACGGTGCGCGAGGCCGCGCTGACCGTGCGCGGTCAGCGGATCCCGGTCGGGCTGTTCGTGCCGCGCCACCTCATGATTCGCGCCTGAGTCCTCGCTGGAATAGCACCGACTGCTCGACGATGTCGTTCGGGAAGCCGCCGCGGGCCCGCGGGTCGGCGCGGTCAGAGGCATCGACGCGGGCTACGATCACCCACGGGCCGTCCTCGCGCATCGCGGCGCCCATGGCGTGCTCGAAGGTTGCGAGGTCAGATGCCGCGACCACGCAAGTGAGGCCCGCGCCGCGAGCCATCGCGGCGAGATCCACCCCGTGCGCAGTGGCGGTCTCGACCGCGCCGCTGCCTGTGGTCAGGTAGCGAGCGTTGTCGAACACCACGATCGTCAGGTTCGGCGCCGGGTAACGGGCAAGCGTCGCGAAGGTGCTCAGCCCCATCAGCATCGAGCCGTCGCCCTCCAGCGCTACCACCCGTTGGTCCGGCCGAGCCAGCGCCAGGCCGAGGCACATCGGCGCGGCGTAGCCCATCTCCATGTTGTAGATGGTGCGATCGTCGTGACCCGCTTTCGCCAGCTCGTGCCCGGTGAACCCAGGACTCACGATGACCAGCGCGCCTGCCCGTACGCGGGAGAAAGCTTCGACGCACTCGATGCGGTTCATGCAACTCGGGCCGCAGTATACTGACGCCCCACTGTATGCTAACCCAGGTTCTCGACGAGACGTCGACCAGCCACTTCGTACAGGCGGGTGACGTCCGCATTCACTACAACGACGTCGGCTCGGGTGATCCGGTCATCATGCTGCACGGAACCGGCCCCGGCGCCTCCAGCTGGAGCAATTTTAAGAGCAACGTGGCGGCGTTTTCTGAGCGATACCGGGCGTTGCTGGTGGACATGCCGCAGTACGGCAAGTCGCAAAAGGTTGCCTTCGAAGGTGGCCGGCTGACGTTCACCTCGCGCGTACTGCGCGACTTCATGGATGCGATGGGCATTGAGCGCGCGCACTTTGTCGGCAACTCCATGGGCGGCCAGGTCGCGATCAAACTGGCCATCGACTCGCCCGAGCGGGTCGACAAGCTGGTGGTCATCGGCAGCAACCCGGTGAGCTACAGCCTGTTCTCACCGATGCCGCTCGAAGGCATCAAGCACATTGCCGGCTACTACCGTGGCGAAGGTGGTCCATCACTCGAGAAGCTGCGACGGCTATTTCAGACGATCCTGTACGACCCGTCATTCCTCGACGAAGAGGCGCTGCGCCAACGCTACGAAGCCAGCATCGAGCCCGAGGTGGTCGAGCTGATGACGCGGACGCCGCCAGCGAATCAGGATCTCACCGCCGAGCTGCACCAGATGCGCGCGCCGTGCCTCATCATCTGGGGCGCGGACGATCGCCTCGGCGCGCTCGACGTTGGGCTGCTCATGCTGCGGCGGTTCCCGAATGCACGGATGCACATCTTCAATCGGTGCGGTCACTGGGCGCAGGTGGAGCATGCCGACGCCTTCAACCGCCTGGTCATCGATTTCCTCGCGTCAGAGTAATTGTCATCCCGAGGAGGCACGACGAGGGATCTCGCGTATGTTAGGTGTCATCCCTAGGAGGCACGACGAGGGATGACACGTACGGACCGCCAAGCATGAGATCCCTCGCAAGCTCGGGATGACAGTGAGCGGCACCATGAGATCCCCCTCAAGCTCGGCATGACAGTGAGCGGCACCATGAGATCCCCCGCAAGCTCGGCATGACAGTGAGCGGCACCATGAGATCCCCCGCAAGCTCGGGATGACAGTGGACCTGCGCGCGTTCCTGGCGCTCGCCGAAGAGCGCGGCCATCTGCTGCGGATCACGCGCCCGGTCGACCCCGATACCGAAGCAGCCGCGCTGCTCACCGAGCTCGAACGCCACGGCAAGGTCGGCCTGGTCGAGCACGTAAAGGGTCGCGACGGCCGGCTGGCGCTCAATCTCCTGGGTCGCCGCGACCTCCTGGCAGCCGCCCTGCGGTGCGAGGTCGACGAAGTCGTGGACAGGTTCCTCGCGTTGCAAGACCAACGCGTCCCAACACAGCGGTTCGGCGGCCCCGCGCCCGTGCAAGAGGTCGTGCGCACTGGCAGCGATGCCGACTTGCGCAGGCTGCCGCTGATCGTCCATGCCGAAAAGGACGCGGGCGAGTACGTGAGCGCAGGGCTAGTGCTGGCGCGCGATCCCGAGACAGGGCGGAGGAACGTCTCGGTCAACCGTATGCAGCTCAAGGCCGCGGACCGCACCGGCATCCGCATGATGCCACCGCAGCAGCTGGGGCTCATCCAGGCGAAAGCCGAAGCGCGTGGCGACCGCCTGCCCATCGCCGTCGCGATCGGCAATCACCCCTTGGACCTGGTAGCGGCGGCGACGTCGCTGCCGTTTGGCGATGATGAGCTCGAGCTCGCGGGCGCCTTGCGGGGCGAGTCGGTCGCACTCGTGGCGGCGGTGTCCCAGACTGACCTGGAAGTACCCGCGTTTGCCGAAGTCGTGCTCGAAGGCTACGTGGAACCGGGTGTGCGCGAGCCTGAAGGACCATTCGGCGACTTCATGCAGTTCTACGTGCCAGTGATGGACAACCATGTCTTCCGTCTGACTGCCATCACTCATCGTGCAAACCCGATCCTGCATGCCATCCACGCGGGCAGCAGCGAGGATGTGAACCTGCTCGGCCCGAGCCGCGAAGCGCTGATCCTGGCGGCCGCCCGTACGACGGGTGCTCGTGTATGCGCGGTGCGCCTGGTGCCCACGATTCTCGGCTGCGCCATCTCGATCGAGCAGCGCTCTGCTGGTGAGGCCAGAGCCGTCGCGGCGGCCGCGCTCGAGGCCTACGGCTGGCTGAAATACTGCATCGTGGTCGACCACGACGTGGACGTGAACAGCGTCGACGATGTGTGGTGGGCGGTCCACACGCGGAGCAACCCGGCGGACGCGATCGACGTGGTGCGGCCAGGTGGCGGCTTTCCGCGCGACCCGTTCGGCACGCACATCTCCAAGGCGATCATCGACGCCACGATCCCCGTGGGTCAGTGGCAGGAGTTCGAGCGCAAGCACCCACCTGGCGAGGGTGCGGTGCACCTGGCGGACTTCATTTAGAGAACCCTCTCCCTCTGGGAGAGGGCAGGGTGAGGGCGGGCTCCCAGTCCAGACGCAGCCTCACCCCTTGATAAAACCCCTCCCCCAGAGGTAGAGGGGCTTCGCATCTCACTCCGCGCTGGTATACACTGGCCGCTCTCGCGCGGACCTAGGGAGGACCGGCTGTATGCCAATGCCACTCGCCCGAATGTTCCCCTGGTTGGTATACGTGTGCCTCGCCGGCGCCGCGTGCGCTCCGGCCGCCCCGCCCGCACCGCCAGCCGCCACCACGGCGCCAGTCGCGGCAGCCCAGCCAACGACTGCCCCAGCGGCGGCACCCGCGGTCAAGCCGACGACGGCGCCAGCGCCCGCGCCCACCAGCGCTCCAGCAGCGGCAGCGCCGACAGTCGCGACGAAGACCGGCGCCACGCCGCGCCGCGGCGGCTCCATCGTGTTCGCCACGACCGCCGATGTCGACAACCTCGACCCGGCACTGACCGGCGGCACCATCGCCAGCAACCTCAAGAAGCTCCTCTATAACACCCTGGTCCGGCAACAGCCAGATCTGTCCTTCAAGCCTGACCTGGCGACGTCGTGGAACGTGAGTCAGGACGGCTTGACGTGGACGTTCAACCTGGTGAAGGGCGCGAAGTTCCACGATGGCACGCCGTTCAACGCCGACGCAGTCAAGTTCCATTTCGACCGCCTGTATTCGCCCGAGCGGCCGCAGACCTACCGTGACTTCGAGCCATACCTCGATCGCGTCGAGGTGGTCGATGAGAACACCGTGCGCTTCGTGACCAAGTTCCCCGACGCGTTCTTCCTCGACCGCATCGCGGGCGCCCGCTACGAGAGCCCCGACGCGTTCAAGAAGTTCGGCAAGGACATCGCCAAGAATCCGGTCGGCACTGGCCCCTTCAAGTTCAAGGAATGGACCAAGGATGTGCGCGTGGTCGTCGTGCGCAACGACGACTACTTCGGCGACAAGGCGTTCCTCGACCAGGTGACGATCCGCGCTGTACCCGAGGCTGGCGCCCGCACCATTGGCCTCGAATCAGGCGATGTCCAGCTTGCCGACGCGATCCCCAGCGAGAACATCGAACGGCTGCAGCGCAACGCGAACATGAAGGTCAGCGTTCGCCCGACCTTCAACGAGCTGACCGTCGGTATGCAAGTCACCAAGAAACCGTTCGACGAGCTCAAAGTGCGCCAGGCGCTCAACTACGCGATTGACATCAACACGATCGCCAAGACGATCTACTCGGGGCAGGCCGACGTCGTCGTCGGACCATCGCCGCGCGGCGCGAAGGGCTACTCCGACGTAGAGGGCTTTACCTACGATCCTGCGAAGGCCAAGCAGCTCCTGTCAGAAGCCGGCTACCCGAACGGCTTTTCGACCACGATCACCACCACGCGCGGCCGCTACGTCAAAGACTTCGAGCTGGTCCAGGCGCTCCAGCAGCAGTTCAAGGCCGTCGGCGTCGACCTGAAGGTCGACACCGTCGAGTGGGCGCGCTACCTGGAGCTGGTCAACCTGCCGCCGGCGCAGAGCCCGACCGAGCTGTGGCTCGATGGCTGGAACGGCATGAACGTGGTCGACACCCTGACCACACGGTTCGGCTGCGAATACCAGCGGCCAAAGGGCGCCAACGTCCACGGCTATTGCAACCAGCAGATGGACAAGCTGGTCGACGAGGCGCGCCGCACCATCGACGACACGAAGCGCAACGCGCTGGTCAAGCAGGCGCTGCAGAGCATGGCCGTCGATGCGCCGAGCGTGTGGGGCATTACCACGACAACGGTCGCGGGCTGGAGCGCCAAGCTGCATGACCCGGTCCATGGTCCAGGCGAGGGCTTGACGGTGGATGAGTTCACTTGGCTGGAGCAATAATTCCCCCTCCCTCTGGGAGAGGGCCAGGGTGAGGGCAAAAATGCGAGTTCTCAAAGCCGCCAGGCTCATTGATGGCACCGGCGCCGCGCCGATCAGCGACGCTCGCGTCCACGTGGACGGCAAGCGCATTGTCTTCGTCGGCCCCGCGCGCGAGGCGCCGCCGATTGTCGGGCCTACCGACGACGTCATCGATCTGGGTGATCGGACGCTCCTGCCTGGCCTGATCGACTGCCACGCCCATCCGGTGTCGTACGCGCCCTCAGGCGGGGATCGCCCGGGTGAGCTGATGCAGCCGTATGCCGACCAGCTGCGAGTGCTGGGCTCGATCGACAAGCTGCGCCGCGCCTTGCTTGCTGGCGTCACCACGATTCGCAACACGGGCTCGCCGCGCTACACGGCATACGCGGTCAAGGAAGCACTCGACACGGGCGCGATCGATGGCCCACGGCTGATCGTGGCCGGCCCAGCGGTGTGCCCGACCGGCGGCCATGGCCACGGCGGTGGTGGCGAAGCCGATGGGCCTGATGGCGTCCGCCAGATGGTGCGCGAAAACTTCAAGAACGGAGCGCGGTTCATCAAGCTGACAGGGACGGGCGGTGGCACCTTCGGCACGGTGCGCCATCGCGCCACCTACACCGTGGAGGAGTTGGCGGCAGCCGCCAACGAAGCCGATCAGCACGACAGCTATGCCACCGTGCACGTTCACGGGACCGAGGGCATCGTGCGCTGCCTCGATGCTGGCATTCAAGGGCTGGAGCACTGCACCTTCGTTTTGAGTGACAACCGCGAGTACTTCGACGCCGACGTCGCGGCGCGCATTCGCGACCAGAACGTCGTCGTGTGCCCTACTGTCCAGGTCTACGGGCGCTGGGTCGAGACCAGCCCTGGTCGACTGGATAACCTCACGCAGGATGACGAGGACGAGTGGGAAGCGAAGTACAACGCGCTTCCCTATCAGCTGATCGCGTTCCCGCATCTCAATAAGATGAGCGCGTATCAGCGCGGGCTGTGGGAGCACCGCTACGACAGCTTCAAACGGCGGGTGGACCTGGTTGGCCAGCTGCACAACACCGGTGTGACGATCATCATGGGCTCCGACGGTGGTGGGCGACCCGCGCCGATTGACGATCCGGCCCACGGTCTGATCTGCCATGTGCAGGCGGGCGTCTCGCCGATGCAGGCCATCGTCTCCGCCACGGGACTTGCCGCGAAGTGGATCCACGCCGACTCTGAGACAGGCACACTCGCCGTTGGCAAAGAGGCGGACGTGATCGCCGTCGATGGTGACCCACTGGCCAATATCCGTGCGATGGAGCGAGTTGACTTCGTCATGCGGGCTGGCAGGGTGTTCAAAGCGCCGACTGCGACACCAGTCGAATCCTCCGTGGCGGCACTGGTGAGCTGAAGCTAAGGACGCTCCGCGCCAACTTTCGCCGTGCAACTGAGCATGTGCTCCGCCGCTTGCCCCCCACCCGCGACCCACACGACCGGTCGCCATCCCTTCGGGCAGACAAGGCCGGTCTCCTTCCCTTCGGGGACGCCAGACCGGTCGCCTTCCCTTCGGGAACAGATCGCCAGTCCTGCTCCCTCCTGGGATGTGACGACCGGTCTCCCCCCGTTAGGGACGCCACGACCGGTCCCCCTTTCCCGCCAGGGGCCGACGACCGGTCTTCTTCACTTCCGAGACGCATGACCGGTCTCCTTCCCTGCGGGGGCGCGACGAC